>Ga0247778_1000121_pt1 | contig 136214 bp, 120 predicted proteins | sample UWRJL049202B5_FD_179939 | JGI IMG/M metagenome (GOLD analysis project Ga0247778, IMG submission 179939) | Plant litter microbial communities from Arlington Agricultural Research Station in Wisconsin, United States - UWRJ-L049-202B-5 | ecosystem: Environmental > Terrestrial > Plant litter >... | reverse complement strand
ACAGCGTTGACGTGGGCGCGCATGAATCGGTTGCTCGAGGTATTTCCTCTGCCACCCGCTCGTGTTGTGCACTCGGTCTATCTCCCAGTGAAACCATGAACTGACGAACCGGATGCGGGAAATCCGCACGTCCGGGTCCGGGGGAGCCCTGGGGGAGCAATCCCCCGGGGCCACCTAGCCGCGCCACGACGGTTGCCGTCACAGCCTTCGGCGGCGCGGGCGAAGAGCAGAAGAGTCGGAATTTGACGCCGAAGGCTGCGCCGCGAATTGCGGTCATGCGTGACCATCAACCCCAAGCGAAATCGGGCGGAGCGCGCGCTGCGACCGGCTCCGCCTGCCGCAGCGCGACTCGCTTCAGCCTTCGGTCGGGTAGAAGAACTCTTCGCGCACGATCTTGTCGTTTTCGACGGTGAACAGCGCGGCTTCTTCCATCTGAAAGCGTTTCCCGCTCGGCTTGTTGGTCACATCGTAGCTGAAGCGCACCACGAAGCGATTGCCGTTTGGCCACGGCCCCTCGACTTTGGCGCTGTGCACCTCATGGTTGTCCGTCCATTGTTTGCCTTTTTCGGCGATGGCTTTGACGCCCTTGGCCTCGATCGGCAAGCCCGGCATGGCCGCGGCTTCGACACTCACGGTTTCCGGCGAGAATAGCGTCTCGAGGATGGTGTGGTGCTGATTCGCTTTGCAAAGCTCGACGTACTTCTTGGCGATCTCGAATGTGCTCATGAAACCCTCCTTGGGGAGGAGACTACTTGGGGCTGACTGGACCGCGCCGTCAATCGCGGGCCCGTTCCCGGCGTTCGCTTTGCTGACAACGGGCTGTCAGTTTTGCCTCGGTTCTGCGCGTCGAAGGCGAACGGATCACGGGCGGTTGAACGAATCCGCGCGGTTACAGGCTGAGTTCGTTTTCGGCGAACTCTGCGTATTGAGCGGCTTCGCGTTCTTCGCGGGCGCGCTCGCTGAGCACGCGCGCGAGCTCTTCACTGATGCGATCGAGCAAAGTAATGGTCGTGGCGCGGTCGAGGGCGGAGATGCACACCGAGTGGGGCTCGGCTTCGAAGCCGGCGACCTCTTCCGGCGGCACGCGATCGATCTTGTTGTAAACGCGCAGCTTGGCGGCGCGATCCAGAGCCAAGTCGCTCAGGATCTTGCTGGTGGTTTCGAGGTGCTCGGTTTGTTCCGGGTCCGAGGCGTCGACCACTTCCAAGATCAGATCCGCTTCGGTCGCTTCTTCGAAGGTGGCTCGGAATGCCGCGAACAGATCTTTGGGCATGCCGCGGATGAAGCCCACGGTGTCGGTCAGCACGACCTCTTTGCCGTCGGCCAGGGTGAGCTTTCGGGCGCGGGTATCGAGAGTGGCGAAGAGCTTGTCTTCGGCCAGCACTCCGGCATCGGTCAGGGTATTGAGCAGCGTGCTCTTGCCGGCGTTGGTGTAGCCGACGATTGCCACCACGGGGATGTCGCTCTGGGCGCGCCGGCGGCGGCGCTCCGAGCGTTGCTTGCCCAGGTTCTTGAGCTCTTTCTCCAGGCGATTGATGCGATCGCGCGCGCGCCGACGACCGATTTCGAGCGTGGTCTCGCCGGGGCCACGGCCGCCGATGCCCCCCGTCAAGCGGCTGAGCGAGTCGTCTTTGGCGCCCAGGCGGGGCAGCGTGTACTTCAACTGTGCCAGTTCGACTTGCAGCTTGCCGTCGCGGGTCTCGGCGCGCTGCGCGAAAATGTCCAAGATCAATTGTGAGCGATCCAAGACCTTGAGATCGGTCTTGCCGGCAATGCCGTGCGCTTGCGCGGGGTTCAAATCACAGTCGAAGATCAGCGTTTCTGCGTCCAAATCGATGGCGCGCATCACCACGTCTTCCAGCTTACCAGGGCCGATCACGAATTTCGGATCCGGTTGGTCGCGCAGCTGAATGATCGTGTCTGCGACTTCGACCCCCGCCGTGCGCGCGAGGCTGTCGAGCTCGCCGAGGCGCGACTTGGCGCGTTGCATGGCGCCTGCGCGGCGCTTGTCGCCCACGTGGATCAAGATCGCACGGCCATCTTTGGCGGTGACCGTGCGCGTGCGCTCTTGTTGCGCGAACTCGGCCTCGAGTGAGCCGATCAGCTCCGCGAAGTTCGGCTCTTGTTGACCGTAGGGTAGGGGACCCACCACCTCGTACGGTGTGCCTTTGCCCTCGAACGTGGGCGTATTGTAGGCGTAGCTGAAGCGCTGGGGCTCACTCGCGGGATTGAGCAAAACGGCCGCGACGAGATCGAGGCGCAGCCGCGTCAAGTCGACCAAATCATCCTTGGTCAACGGCTCGTTGAACAAGTGCGTGTGCACCAAGCGCAGCGCCCGAAAGCGACCCTCGGCCGCGCGCAGGCGTCCGATGTCCGGTAGCATCAAACCCGTGGCGTGCCCGACGATCACGTAGTCGACCTGCCCCGAGCGGTGCACTAGGGCGCCGACCTGGCGTCGCGATTCACGTGAGGCGTCCGCGAGCGAGCGTACGAGCTCGGGCGTGGCGATGCGGTCGCTCGGCACGCGGCGCCGGTAGATGCGCTCTAGGGTCTTGATGGCACTCGGGGAAAGGCCGGTCGTATTTCCGTAGAGCTCAGGCATAAAGGGGGCGCGGCGCGCCGTGCAAGGCTAACACGCTTTCCGCGATCGAGCCGCTGCTGTCAGCGGGCCCGGAGCCGGCGCTACCCGAATCGGAGCCACCGAGAATCGGCTCTGGCCAGCGAACGTAAAACTCATCAACAGCCTCGGGTTGCTCAGGCATAGTACGCCGCGCATGGCGTTTTTGACCGACCTTTCCCTGGCCACTGCGATTCCGCTGGCCCAGCACTTCAATCTGGATTTGCTCGCGATCGAGGCGCTCGACGCGGGCTCGGTGAATTCCAATTTTCGGCTGACCGACCAGAGTGGAAAGATCTACTTCGCGCGCCTGTACGAAGAGCAAGACCACGCGGGCGCCGAGCGCGAGCACGCGCTGGTTGCCGCGTTGGACGAGGCGGGCGTGCCGGTGGTGCGCGCGCTTTCGAACAGAGACGGCGGCTCGTTGGCGGACTTTCATGGCAAGGCGTTCGCCGTCTTTCCTTGGGTGGAGGGTGAGATCTTGTGCCAGGCGCTGGTGACGCCCGAGCGTTGCCGGGCGCTCGGTGCGGCCTTGGCGGGCGTGCACTTGTGTTCTTCGCGCGCTCCAGCACTGCCGAGCGGGCGTTTCCAAATTCCGGATTTGCGCGAGCGCTTGGCGCGAGTCGAAGCGGCGGAACGCGCCTCTCTGTTACCGGCCGTGCGCACGATTCGCGAGCGCCTCGATCACTACGAAGCGAAACGTGCCAAAAACCTCGAACAAGGCATTTGCCACGGTGATCTGTTCCGCGACAACGTACTCTGGCAAGGCCAACAGCTGCGCGCGTTGATCGACTTCGAGAGCGTGTGCAAAAATAACTTCGCCTATGACTTGATGGTGACGACGCTCGCCTGGTGTTATGGAAACGAATTCGAGCTCGGTTTGGTGCAAGCGTTGTTCGACGGTTATCGCAGCGTGCGGCCGTTGCCGGCGGCGGAAGTTGCCGCATTGCGGGGGGAGGGCGCGGTGGCCTGCTTGCGCTTTGCCAGCACGCGGCTGACGGACTTTTCGCTCAGGGTCCCGGATGGCACGCCGCCCGTGCGTGATTATGGGCGGTTTTTGGCGCGCATGACCGCGATCGAGAACGGCGCACTCGACACCTGCATTGCCTCGCTCGGGAGCTGATCGTGCCGACCATTCCCGGTCCTGAGCGCGCGATCGCCTTCACGCGTGACGCCTGGGGGTACCCGGCCGTGAAGGCGCGCGACCTGCGTGAGGGCACGTTCGCCCTCGGCTATCTGCACGCGCGCGATCGCTTGGTGCAAATCACGCTGACGGGGCTCGCCGCTCGCGGTGAGTTGATGAGCGTGCTGGGTGACGTGCCGATCGCGCGGCTGATCGATCACAGTTCGCGCGCTTTGGGCTTGGGGCGCGACGTGAAAGAGCAAGTGGCCAAGTGCACGCCCGAGAGCCAGGCACTGCTCGGGGCGTACGCGGATGGTTTCAACGCCGGGGTGCGCGCGCGTGGTTATCCGTGGCTCTTGCGTCTGCTGGGCGTGCCGAAGGTCCCATTCAGCGCCGAGCGGGTGTTGGAAGTCTATCGATTCGTGACCTATTTCGGCCTGACCAGCATGACCGTATCGACGGAGCTGATCATCGCCGAGCTCGCCGCGCGCGGCGCGCCCCGGCGCTTGTTCGAGCGCTTGCTGGGCCCGAACGCGCGGGGCATCGATCTCGAAGCCTTGAAGCCGCTGCGGATCCCGCCGGCGCTCTCGTTCTTTGCGGGCGGCGGCGGCGGCTCGACGCAAGCCGGCTCGAACGCGTTTGCGGTCTGTGCGCAACGCTCGAGCACCGGCGGCGCCTTGCTCAGCGGCGAATTTCACATGGAGGTCGGCAAATTCCCGCCGCTTTTGTACGCGGCCGAGCTCGCCTTCGCCGACGACTCGTACCTGTGTGGCATCACCATTCCCGGCTGCCCGTGGTTTGCGGCAGGTCGTACCGAGCACGTGGGTTGGTCGTACACCTTCGGCCATGCCGACAACGTGGACTTCATCTCGGAACAGGTGCGGGCCGGCGAGTACTTGCGTGAAGGCCGCTATCGGCCGCTGACGCGTCGCGAAGAGACCGTCGCGATCAAGGGCAAGCCCAGTGAAACCTGGGCCTTCCACGAAAATGAGCGCGGCACGCTGCTCGGCGACGTCAGCGGCGAAGCGCATCTGCCGTGTGTGCGCGTGACCGGCTTGGAGCAAGCATTTCGGGCGTTTTCAGCGGCCACGCGCATTGCTGGCTGCCGCACGGTGGACGATCTATTGGCCGTGCAGCGCGAGATCCAGAGCGTCTCCCTGGAGGCGATTTTGGTCGATGCTCAGGGCGACATTGCCAGCATCCTGACCGGCACGATCGACGAAAAGCCCGCGCACTATAGCGGCGCTTACCCGCTCGTCGGCTCGACGCTGAGTGCGACACTGCCCGCTGCCGTGTCCGAGAGCGAACGCCCGATCGCGCTTCGTCCTGCGCTCGGCGTCGTGGTCTCCGCCAACCAAGGTGGGCACGGACCACATCGCAAGCGCTGGTGCACCTTTCCGGAAGCTCCGTACCGCTTCGAACGCATCAATGAGCTGCTCGCTCAGCGCAGCGTTCACGATCCGTCAACGCTGCTGCGCATTTGCTATGATACCCTCGATGGCAGCGCGCGCCGCTTACTGCCGGTCTGGGCGCGCCTGTTGCCCGAGCACCCGCTGGCCAGCGCGCTCGTGGCTTGGGCCGAACGACAAGCCGATCGCTCACTCGTCAGCTTGTTCGGAAAGTTGTACGAAGAGACCTGTTTCCTGCTGCTCGAGCAAGATCTGCCGCGTGCCGATGCGCGCCGCATGCGCGAGTGGTCGGCGGTCGCGCTGTATCAAGATCAGCTCGACCGCGTGCTCGCGCTGGAGTGCCCTGAGCTACTCGGCGAGGCCGACCTGGCGTCGCTGCTGCGCGCTGCCTTCGACGTGGCGCTGGCCGAACACCACGCGCACGATGTTCCGGTGCGCACCCGTTTCGCGCACCTGATCACGCGCGGCCGCACTCCGGCCTTCCTGGGCTTCGACTCGCCGCCGATCGAGCTGCCGGGCAGCCCCGTCGCGCCGTTTCAATGTCGCATCTCGCCGATCTCCGGCGAGCGTTTGGCGTACGCACCGGCGTTCCACCTGATCATGGACATGAAACAACGCGGTGCTTGGTACAATCTCCCGGGCGGCGCTTCCGAATCACGCTTCGGTCCCGGCTACGGCCAGGGCATCACGCCTTGGCTCGAAGGGACGCTTCATCCCTTGGGCAGCTCACCCTTGCCGGTATTGTCCTTGAAACAGGCCCTGGCAGAGCGAGGGCCTGCCTCGGGCTGAGCTCGGATTTTAGCTAGCTCGCTCGCGCTCACTTGCACGGCGCGGCGCCTTGGGCGGCGGCGCATTCTTTCGAGTTGCTGAGCGCGCGGGCGACGTGAAGCAGGCGGCATTGTACGTTGTCGCCCGTAGCCGCGGTCGTGTAGCCCTGTGAAGGACCCGCGCCGTCGATCTTCACGCAGTCGGCTTCGCAGGCAGCATGGTCCGCGAAGCTGCCGTCGAAATCGGCTTTGCAGGCGGTTTCGAGCAGCATGCAATACGACTCACAATTGCCGGTGTTGCCGGTCTTGGGCAGATCGGTCGAGCCGCAGTGCCCGTCGCCACCGGGCCCGGTGTGCGAGCAGTGGCCCTTCGGGTCGAGCAGCGCGTTGTACGAATGGTACATGCGACAGCCGACGGTGTTTTCGGACATGTCGCTCAAGTGCCCGGGCGGGAGCGCATTGCACACCGCCTTGCACTGCGCTTCGCTCTCGTACACGGGAAAGCCGTTTGCCGCCGTGCATTCTGCCATTTCGAGGTGGCAGAAATTGTCGCAGTCTGGCTCGGCGGTCGGATCGTCCAGGCACTTGTTCGATTTCAGATCGGCGTGCGGGCAGTGCGTTTCTGGGTCGACAGCAGAGGAGGTGGTGTGGACCAGCCGGCACTGCAGCGTGTCGCCGAAGTAATTGCCTTGATCGGTCGAGTCGAACAGGTGCGTGTCGACCAGGCCGAGGCATTTGCTCACGCACACCGCGTCGCCGTCGGCGCCGTCGACCGTGTAGCGTTTGAAGTCGTCCGCGCAGGTGTGTGAAAAGAGCTGGCAGTAGTTCTCGCAGTTCGAACCGCAGGCGTCATTGCCGCCGGGGCCGGCGTTGGCGCAGTACAGCTCCAAGCTTTCGCCGGTGTCTCGTGCGAGGTCGAGCTGGTGCACGCGGCAAGGCACGCCATCGCTGCCGATTTCCTCCAACAAGCCGCAAGTGGACAGACAGGCCTCGTCCGTGCGGTACAGGATACCGTTGCAGACGTCGCGGGCCTTCGTGCAGTAGTCTTGGCACTGAGTACTCGCCGGCCGATCCGGGTTGGCTCCGTCAGCACCGCCATCGGCGCCGGCTTCTGAGGGCACGTAGCGGCGGTCCTCGATGCCGGCGATGCTCTGGCACGCGCCAAGCGCGCCACCCACTCCGCCGAGCAACAGCGCCACAGCGGCAAATCGTGCGACCTGGCTCATTGGAACACGCCTCCGAAGCCAACCCCGGCGAGATTGCGGCCTAGCAGTGGGTGCAGCTCGAGCCGCGCGGCGCTCTCGGGCTTGCCTTTCGGCGCGCTGGTCAGATACAGCACGACGCCCGCGACCACGCAGGCGGCACCGACTCCGATCGTGATGTTCGCGACGGTGGCGGCGTTCTGAGCGTCGTTGGTCAAGGATTCGCCGACAGGATCACGGCAAGTGCTCCCGTCGCAGTGCTCCTTCGCGTCGTGATTCTTGTTGATGGCTTTCACGCCGAAGTAAGTGCCGATGCCCAGGCTGACGACGCCCAGCGCGCCCGTGACGTAAGCCGCCGTACGCAAGCCGTTTGCTCCCGAAGACGCATCCGGCTCGGGGTTGCGCGCTGGGACGCTGGTGGTGGCCTGCGCGTTCTCGGTGCCAGCGTTGGCAGCGGGTCCACCTGCGGCAGCGACGGGAGGCGTCGTGGACGCCGCTAATGCTGGAATCTCCAACGTCTTGCTGTCGGCGTTGCCCAAAACTTCAATCTCGGCCTCGTAGCTCTGATAGCCGTCGGCGCTGGCGACGATGTGATACTTCCCGGGGTCAACGGGGATCGCTACGCCGAACAAGGCCTTCGCCAGCACGACGTTTTCACGCGTGACGCGCAATGAGGCGATCTGCGCAGTTTCGGGGACGACCTTGAGCGTGAGTTTGGAGAGGCTCGGCTGCAAGCGATCGGCCCGCTGTGCCGCGACCCGCGTGCGCTCGGTTTCGCCTTGGGCTTGAGCGGCGGAAGCGGCTTCACGGAACGTGGCCCAAGCACTCGCCGTGCGACCGGATTTTTCGTAACACTCACCGAGGTAGAGCAACGTGCCGATTGCCGGATCGATCCGCTCGCTCTCTTCCAACTTGGGGCACGCCTCGTTGAAGTGCCCGCTCTTCATGGCTTTGAGGCCATCGTCGAAGAGGGACTCGGCGGCAGCCTTCTGCGCGGCGCTCGCTTCGGCGTGAGCGCTTGCGGGCCAGGACACACCCACGCAGCACAGGGCTAGCGCGGGCCAGGGGCTAAGCTTCAAGGTCATGCTCTTTGCCATCGTTCGAGATTCCGGAGTCTTGCAAGCTCCGGAGAGCGACGACAGCACAAAACGCCTATCGACGACCACCGAAGTCACTGAGATCGTTCGAAGGCGTGGCTTTGGACGCGGCTGGGACCGGCTTGGGCCTGAAAATCGCCGCCGGCGCCTGCACCACCGGTTTCGGCTTGATTGCCGGCTCTTGAGGCCGGACGACCGGAGCTGCAGGATCGGGAGCGGCAGCGGACGGCAAAACGACCGGTTCTGGCGCGACGGGCGCGACGGGCGTGACGGGCGTGACGGGCGTGCGCGCATCCACCTGAGCCGGCAGCGGATGCAAGGGAGGGCTGGGCGCGGCGACGCTCGCCGACGCGCTCGGCGGCGTGCCCGGTGAGCGCGCGCCCAAAAAGAGCACCACGCTCAGCACTGCGGCGCCGCCGATGCCAAGCCCCGCGAGCAAGAGCCCGCGTGACTTCGGCTTCGGCGTGGCCGCGTCGCCGGTGATTGGCGAATCGGTGCGGCCCCAAGAATCGACCGTGCCGCGCGCGGGCGTGATGCGTTGCACCGAGACCGCGCGGGCCTTGCCGCTCGCGTCTGCCGAGCGAGACAGGCGTCGATCGGCCGAATCCGTCAACGGTGAGACCTCGGTTACGCCCAGCACGCGGCTGGCCCGATCGACGTGCAGCTGGCTCGATAGGCTACCGAATTGGGCCAGGGCGCGCGCGAGCTCGCTCACCGTGCCGTAGCGGTCAGCGCGATCTTTGGCCAAGCAATTCCGGATCACGTCCTCCAGCTCCAGAGGCACGTCCGCGCGCAGGCTGCGCATGGACAGCGGCGTATCGTTGAGCAGAGAAGCGCACAACGCGGGGATCGAATCACCGGTGTACGGCGGTCGACCCGTAATCATCTCGTACAAAATGACGCCCAAAGACCAGATGTCCGTGCGCGTGTCGACGTCCTTCGCCGAGCGCATTTGCTCTGGTGACATGTACAGCGGCGAGCCGATCAGCACCGAGGTGCGCGTGAGGGAGAGCTCCGATGCGCTGCTTCCGAGCAGCGATTTCGAGATCCCGAAATCCAACACCTTGACGATGCGCGTGCCGTCGGCGCGCGTTGCGATGAACAAATTGGCGGGCTTGAGATCGCGATGCACGATGCCGGCGGCATGGGCTTCGGCTAGCGCTTCGACCGCTTGCAGCACGAAGTCGACGGCGTCTTCGATGGGCAGCATGCCGACCTTGGCCATCTCGTCCGAGACATCGTGCCCTTCTAGGTACTCCATCACCATGTAAGGGATGCCACCCTCCATGATGCCCACGTCGATCACGCGTGCGACGTGTTCGCTTCGAATTTTGGCGGCCGAGCGAGCCTCGCGCCGGAAGCGTTCGGCCGTGTCGGCGCGTTCCAAAGCCAACGGATGCAGGAACTTGACGGCAACACGCTGCTCGAGTTCCAAGTGCCAGGCGGCGACGACCACGCCCATCCCACCAGAGCCCAACACACGCTCGACCCGGTACTTGCCAGCCAGCACCTGGCCTTCCTGGACGGGGGAGTCAGCCATAATTGCGCCCAAGCCTAGCACGGACTACTAGTTTTCGGCTCGGGCCTTAGCGGCCCAAGATTTGTAGCACGATCTTGCAGTGCGGGGCTTGGCGCGAGCGGCGGCCGCTCAGTCTTACTGGCGATACGCGGGGAAGGGATTCAGGAACTGGTTCGTGCCGGTGTTGCGGTAGACCGTCAGGCGCGCGAAATCGATCCCGAGAATCGCTGAAAAACTGCGGGCATCGTTGCTTCCCACGCTGCCGCCGACACCGAGTGAGATGCCCCAGGGGGCTCCGAGCCACAACGTCCCAGCTCCGCCCACCGAGCCTTCGCCCCAAAAGCGCTCGTAAGGACCGAGGTCGAGGGCAAACCCAAGCCCCCCATTGACGTAACCGCGGGTGGCTAGGCGCACCATCTGCGAGATGTCGCTGCCGTAGCCGAAGTGCGGTTCCCAGGAGAACAAGCCGCCCAAAATCAGCGGGTGCGAGGGATCAGAGCCCATACCGAAATGCACCCTCATTGAAGCCGCCGTGGTCGAGGCCAGGGAGTGCTGCGCGAGCTGCGACACGCCCCCACCTGCGAATACCCAGGATGATACATCGGCCCGCGCTGACCGTGGCGCGCACAGCAGCGCGAGCGGACAGGCGAACCAGGCAAGCAGGTGCAGTGGACGCAGCGGGCGCCAGCGGGGCGTCCGAGCCAAGGAGCTGATCATGAGTACTGGGGGCCTTTTCGAACGCTAAGAAAACTCTGCCAGCGCGCCGGCGAGGCGGTCCAGATCTTCACGCCGGTGTTGCTCGGTCACCGCGATCAACAAACGATCGGCGAGGCGCGGGTCGACACGACCCAAATCGAAGCCGGCGATCAGGCCCTGCTGCTCCAGCTTGCGGCAGACCGCAGCCGCGCTCCCGCCCGGCACACGCACCGCGAATTCGTTGAAGAACGGCGCGCTGCCGAAACCATCGGCATAGCCCGGCAGCTTCAGGATCTGGTCCCGCAAGAAGTGCGCTTTGGCCAAGCACTGCTGGGCCGTTTGGATGAACCCGGATTTGCCCAGGATGCTCATGCGGATCGCCAAAGACAACGCGAGCAGGCCTTGGTTGGTGCAAATGTTGCTGGTCGCGCGCTCGCGACGAATGTGCTGCTCGCGTGTAGAGAGCGTCAACACGAAGCCGCGTTCGCCGTTGCTGTCCACGGTCTCACCGCAGATGCGACCCGGCATCTGTTGCAAGAACTGACGATCGTCGCGGCATGCGAATAGCCCCACGCCCGGGCCACCGAATTGCGGCGGGCAGGCAATCGCCTGGCCTTCGCCGACGGCGATGTCTGCGCCCAAGGCTCCCGGCGATTCGGACAAGGCGAGCGCATACGGTTCGCTCGTGGCGGTGACCAAGAGCGCGCCCTTTTCGTGCACCAATTGCCCCAGTGGGCGCAGATCCGCGAGTGGCCCGACGAAGCTCGGATAGCCGACGATCACGCCCGCCGTGTCGGCGTCGATGGCCGCCGCGAGCGCCGCAAAATTGGGCGCGCCATGGTCGTCGAACGGCACTTCCAGGCACGACATGTCGTCGCGACCTGCCAGATAAGTGGCGGTCACCGCGCGGTAGTCTGGATGCACCGAGTGGCACAGCACGACCTTGCCGCGTTTGGTCAGGCGGCAAGCCATCAGCGCGGCTTCTGCGGTCGCGCTCGCGCCGTCGTACAAGCTCGCGTTGGACAGCGGTAGCCCGTAAAGCTCACTGACGATCGTCTGGTATTCCCAGATCGCCTGCAGCGTGCCTTGCGCCACTTCCGGCTGGTACGGCGTGTAAGACGTGTAGAACTCGCTGCGCAAAAGCAGCTGATCGACCGCCGGTGGGATGTGGTGGGCGTACATCCCGGCGCCCAAGAAGCTGAGTAGCTCGGCGCCCTGATTTTTACGCGCGAGCTCCTTCATGTGCCGCATCAGTGCGGCTTCGCCCAGCGATGGTTCTAGGGCGAGCTTTCCGTTGAAGCGCGCGGCTTCGGGGATCGTCTGGAAAAGATCATCGAGCGACGGCTTGCCAATCGCGTCGAGCATCGCCGTGATGTCTTCGGGCGTGTGCGGCAGATAACGCATCAGTGGTCCGAGTGCGAAAGGTGGTCGGCGTAGCTCTTGGCATCCAACAGTTCGCTCGTGTCGCCTTCGGGGGCAATCGCGATCATCCAACCCTTCCCCCAAGGGTCCTCGTTGATCAGTTCGGGATTGTTCTCCAGCGCGCCGTTGATGCGCGTGATCTTGCCGCCGACCGGCGCGAACAGATCGCTGAGCGTTTTGACGCTCTCGATGGTGCCGAAGGTTTTGCCCGCCGTCACGCTGTCGCCGACTTTGACATCCAGGCTGACCAGCGTGATGTCGCCCAACGCGTCGACCGCGAACGCGGTGATGCCGACCAAGAGCTCGTTGCCCTCGGCTTGGGCCCACTCGTGGTCTTTGGTGTACTTGCGGTCGTTTTTGACTTCTTTCGGGCTCGACATCGCTCAGTTCGTCTCCTCGGCGTCTTGGCCGCTCACTTGCGCTTGTAAAAGGGAGTCTTCACGACCCGTGCAGGGATTTTCTTGCCGCGACAATCGACCAACAGCTCGCTGCCGATTGCACTCGCCGCGAGTGGGACATAGCCGAGACCGATGCTCTTGCCCAGGGTGGGCGAGGGGCCGCCCGAAGTGCACAGCCCGAACTCCTGGCCCTGGCCGTCGCACAGTGGGTAGCCGTGGCGCGCGATGCCGCGGCCCGTCATCTCGAACCCGACCAGGGTCCGGCTCAAACCGCGCTCTTTGACCGCTAGCAGCGCCGCTTTGCCGGTGAACGCCGGCTTGTCTAACTTGACCACCCAGCCGAGGCCGGCTTCGAGTGGGTTGGTCGTTTCGTCGATTTCGTTGCCGTACAGGGAGAGCCGGGCGTCCAAGCGAAGGGTGTCGCGTGCGCCTAGGCCGATCGCCTCGATGCCGGCTTCGCTACCGGCGGCCATCAGCGCGTCCCACAGCGCAACCGCGTCGCCCCAGGGGCAAAAGAGCTCCACGCCATCCTCACCCGTGTAACCGGTCCGAGCGATCACGCAACGCACGCCCGATACGGTGCCGGGCGCGAAACGAAACGCTTTCAGCGACGCCAGGTCGAGGCTGACACCGGCACGGCCGAGCACGCTCAGCGCCTGCGGCCCCTGCAAGGCGAGCAGCGCCGTCTGATCGCTGATGTCTTTGAAGTCGCACACGCCGCGCGCGGCCGCCGCGAAATGCGCCGAGATCTTGTCGCGATTCGAGGCGTTGCAGACGACGAGTATGTCCTTCGTCGAGCGCCGATACACGATCAGATCGTCCAGCACCGTACCGCCGTCGTTGCAGCAGCAAGTGTAGGTGGCTTGGCCATCGGCAGCGCGAGCGATGTCGTTCGTGATCAACGAGTTGACCAGCTCGAGCGCCCGCTCGCCGTGCAGCTCGAGCTCACCCATATGAGAGACATCGAATAGGCCCACGCGCTCGCGCACGGCTTGGTGCTCGAGCGAGATCCCCTTGTACTGAATGGGCATCTCCCAGCCGGCAAAAGGCACTAAGCGCGCCCCGAGGGCCTGATGCTTTTCGAACAGCGGCGTACGCTTCAATTGCTCGTCACTCACTCTGCCCGCGTACCGCGACCCGGACAGCGGGACAAGGGCGGGACCAGGGAAGAGGCGCTTCCCCCTGTCGAGCGCCGTTTTTTGGGGAAACCTGCGGCCGGCCGCGGCCATGCCAGCGGGCGGTCTCGACGCCATCCGGAAAATCTCTGTCAATTTCGGGGTTTCGGCGCGGTCATGCTAACTTTCGCTGGTGGCAAAAGGCCGGATTTTGATCATCGAGCAAGACGAGTGGGAATCGACCCTGCTCGCCAAGTTCCTCGGTGATGCCGGCTACGAGGTGCATGTCGCCACGGAGGCTCGGGCCGGCTTCGACATGGTGCGAGCGCTGCAGCCGGATTGCATCCTGTGCGACGTCAGCTTGCCCGATATCGACGGCTTTTGGGTGGCACGCCGAGTGCGGACGGAACCTTCGTTGGTGGCGACCGTGCCGTTCTTGTTTTTGACCAACGCCGAGGACACCGAGTCACGCCTGCAAGGGTTGAACGTCGGGGCCGACATTTATCTCACGCGCCCCTTCCACGACGAAGAGGTGGTGGCGCAAGTGGGGGCGTTGATCGACATGGCCAATCGCTTGCGCAAGCAACGGGAGTCTTTCACCTCGGAGGGGCCGATCTCGAGTCCAGGAGCGGCGTTCACCGGCGACATCGCACAGATGTCCGTGGCCACGGTGCTTACCTTACTCGAGCTCGAGCGTCGCAGCGGGCATCTGAAGGTTCGTGCTGATTCCGGCAAGATTGCGGTCTTGGAGCTCGAGCGCGGGACCTTGGCCGGTGCCACACTCGACGATCAGCCGGTGGAGCCGACCGCACTGCTACGCGAAACACTGCGCTGGAAGAAGGGCAGCTTCACTTTTCGCGGTGCGGAAGTGGCCACGCAAAGCGGCCCTCGCCCGACCATCGGTGGGCTCTTGATCGAAGCCATGCGGCTGGAAGACGAAGCCCGCCGTTGAACAGCGACGCCGGCTGTTCGCTCATTCGAAGGCTTTGGGATCCAGCGGGCGGCCTTCGGGGGTGAGCCCCGCTTGGCGCCAGCGCTCGGCGTCGGTCAGCCCGGGCACGACTTTGGGCGGCGTGGTGTCGCGGATCACCAGCCGCGTGATGCCGGGCTCGGGGATCACGTCCAGCTCGTACACGCGATCGGCAGCGCCGCCCTTGATGCGTGCATCCGGAAAAATCGTGCGCGCTGCGCCAATCTCGACGTGCGACACGACCACGCGTTCGCGCACGTAGTTGGCGAGCGCATCCGGCTTCACCGGACCGATCAGGTGCGTGGCCTCCTTGTAGCGATGCTCAATCTGCATCTCGCGCGGGACCGCGAACCCCCAGACCTCCGCATTGCCGGCCGCGAGCTCGTCAGGCGCCAAGCGATCGACCGGTTTGGCACTGGGCTTGGCGGCGGACACTGAGCCTGCTCTGCCGGGCTCGGATCTGGAATGACAACTGGCGCACAGGGTGCAGGCCAGCAGGGCCAGCCGGGACATTGCGATGCGCTTGTTTGCTCGCGAAATCATTCGACGATCGAGGCCCAAGCTTCGACTCGCGCGGGGGTGGAGAGTTTCGGCAAGGTGATGGTCGCGGCCCCGGGGGGCGCGGCTGCCTCCGCCTTTCCGCCTGTCCCGACGGAAGCCGACCCAGTCTGGAAGACCAATTGGAAATCGCCCGAGTTGGCGTCGGAGACGCGCTTTCGCGAACCCAGGTAGGCGTCGGAGACGTCATCCTCTTTGAAGCAAGTCGGGACCTGGGCCACGGTCACGCCGAAAATTACGGCTTGGTTCTTGGCGTCGGTACCGAGCAATGTGGTGTCGGCCACGAATTGATCGGTGGTCGTGAACTTGGCCAGGAACGGCGCGGCCTTCCCGCCAACCGTGCGATCTGGCGGTAAGGCGCCACCCTCGCCGTCGCGCGGAATCATGTAGTGCATGCCCCAGACGAACGCGCCGTCGGTCGTCTTGCAGCTGGCGCCCGCTTGGGGCGGCTTCAAGGTCGAGAAATAGAGGTTGGAATTGAACAGTGAGAGCGGGCCGGTCACGCGCTCGCCGTCGAGGAACTGCTGAACCCAAAGGAGGTCTGGCAAGAAGGTATGGTTCGCGTTGGGCAGATCGCGCAGGGCCCAGAGGTAGTTCAACATGCCGCTGGAAGCGCCGATCGAGCCTTGGTCGCCGGTCGAAACCGCGAGCGTCAGGTTGCCTTTGGTATCAACGGACAGCACGGGAGCCGTGGCGATTGGTTGGCCACTATTCCAATCCGCTTTGGGTTTGGAGTGGATCTGAACCGCCGGGAAAGCGTCCCAAAACAGCGACATCGTCCATTGGTCGGGGGATTTGTTGGAGACATCGATCTTCCACAACGCGCCGTCTTGATCGCCGACGAAGATGCGGTCGGCGACCGAGCCGACGTCGGTCGGGAACGCGACCGGCTCGCCGGTGATCGGCGAATCGAGCGGCGCTTCGATCACGCGACCGCGAATGGCGGTCGGCACTTCCAGTTTGCTGCGCCGAAAGGTGCGAATGATCTTGCCGTTGTCGAGCCGAACGACGGTCAGCGATCGGGCGCCCAGATTGGCCGTGTAACAGGGGACGCGTGGCCGCGGCGGGTAGGAGCCGAATTTGCTGAAGTCGGTGGTGATGCGTGCGCAGCCGGGAGTGCCCGATACCGGACCGGCCGAGCCGGCACCGCCGGAACCACCCGGCAAGACCGCGACCGGGACTTCGCGCGCGGCCAAGCCGTCATCTTCGAGCAAGAGGGTGGTGATCACCGGCGTCGCTCCGCCGCTGCCGAACAGCGGATTGCCGTTCGTGTCGCTGGTGAGCTGCCACAGGAATTTGGGACCGCCGAGCTCGGAATTGAGGGTCTGGATCGGATCCGGATTGGTGACATCCAGCGCAAAGTAGCCGGGATAGGTACCGCCGAAGCCTTGCACCAAAATCGTTCGCCAAGTGGTGCTCGCGCTCGCGCCGGCGATCGCGTCCTCGACCGTCCGCTCGAACACGTACGGGTAGGTGCCGCTCGTCTTCCGGGCCACCACGTCTTTCACCACCGACACGCCGTCGAGCAGCAGTTGGTGGGTGAACGGGTATTCGGAGGGAATGTGGGGCAACACTTGAGGCGGGATGAACGCCCAGAGTTCGTTGTTCTTCTGGTGGTCGACCAACTCGTCGTCGCCCGGAAGATTGCTGGCCGCCTTGAACGCGTGCAGCATGCCGTCGTTGCTCGACGTGTAGGTCACCATCGGGCGCGCGGCGTAGTTGCCGATGAACGCTTGGTACGTATCGTCGCGCGTCAACTCCCGGGGGTTGTTCACGATCCGCGGCGTGGCATGGTAGATATCACCGAGCAGATTGCAAGGATCGTCGAGCTTCACGTCCGCTGGCAGCTTGCAGCGCCCAACACCCTGGGCGTTCGTGATGCCCACCAGCCATTGCAAGTACTTGTCGCGACAAGCCGAGGCCGTGAGCGAAGTGGGGACTCCGTTCACCGTGTCGTTGCACGAGGTATTGTCCAAGCCCATCGATGCGGGTGAGGTGTTGGCCACGAACGTGGAGTCGCCGGCACCGGCCATCGTGCCCGTGACTGCGCCCACGCCGTCCGGATCGGTCCCGCCCAGGTTGGGTCGGACCGAGAAGTCCGAGCGCACGGTGCCGCCTGCGCTGGCCGTGGCCTGCACGGTATAAAACGTCCGCTGGCGGCCGGATTTCGAGTTCAGATTGCGTGCGAAGAAATCCCCCAGCGTGGCGTTGGGGGTGACCCGACTGGCCACATGCGTGGTGGCGTCGCAAGTCCAACGCTCGCGAACTACGTTGCCCGCCCAGGGGACACCGCTCAGCGGCAAGAAACCGCTAAAGAAGCGATATGAGTCGGCCGGCGCCCCGGATCCGGCGGTACTTGTTCCGGCGACGCCCGAAAACGCCGCCTGCGTGCGGCTCGTCGGGCTGAACGTGGCCGACAGAATGCTTGAAATGTCGGAGCGCAATTGCTCGCGATTGTTGGCGAAGTACGCATGCCGAGTCGGGAGGTCATCGCCGGCGATCGCGATCCGCGCCAGGTTGCAGCAAGCTTGCAGCGCGGGGTTGTCGGGGTTGGCGGTGCATAGCGCCGAAGGCGTGGAGTCGAGATCGCTCTGCTTGAGGGTCGAGCAGTCGACGGTACTGCCGCCGACCGTCAAGCTGTCGAGCGCAAACCCGACGACGTACGTTTTGACCGGTTGTGAAGAGATCAGCAGATCGTGCGCGATGTCTTCCGGCAATGGGAACGGGCAGTCATTGCCCGTGCAGTGCCCGCGTAGATCCATGTTCGGCTGACCGTCGGACAGCAGCATGATCGCCGTCTTGCGACAATCTTTGTACGGCTCGCCAGCGGGACCAAAGTTTTGGCTGGGGTTGACCGGATCGGCGGTCGTGTCGTTGCGCAGAAAATCGCGGGCGTCCGCGAGCATGCCGGCGATCGGTGTCGCTCCGTACGGGCGGGTGGCGCGCAGCACCTGTTGGATCTGCTGATTCTTGTTTTGGTAATCGAGCGAGCCCGGCAGCGGATCACCGAATGGGATCAAGCGCCCTTCCCAGGGCGGGGCTGAAGCGTTGCGCGCCCCGACTTCCATGGGGCTGGCGGTGGTGCAGCCGATGGGCTTGCCGGTATGGGGCGTACCAACGATGTAGCTGTACGTACCGAGCTCGGCTTGGTCCGGGCTAGGGTCGGTGTCGAACGTCATCAAGCCGAAGCGGATGCCGCTTTGGTAGCTGTCCAAAATGCCGTCCGACGATTGCGTGAACGCGCAGCTCGAACCCACGTTGTTGTAGGTGTGGTAATTGAACGCGGTCGAGAGAAACTCAGCCGGATTGGAGCTAGAAACTGCCCCCGGGCCAGCCGCACAACCGCCACTCAAAGGTCGGTGATACGGATTGGCATACAAGAAGTCGTAGGGTGAGTTGGGCAGACTCGAGCCATTGATCTTGTATTCGTTCTTGAACGACGCCGAGCCGCGATCGAGTGTCTGGCATTCGTAGTTCGTGATCGTGCCGGTGAGCACTTCGACCAAATCGACCCAGCGGCTCTTTTCGGACGTGGTCGGCCCGTTCGGGATCACCCCCGTTGCGTCGTATTTACAGGCCGGGAAAGCGTTGCTCGAGGTCTTGTATTCCATCGAGCCCGAGGTATCGACCAGCACCAGCACGTTGGGCATGGGCCGGCTGACGTCCGCGTCGACTTGCGCTCGAGCCTGTCCCGAACAGAGCAGCGAGCTGCAGACCGCGACCAACGCGCCAAACAGGGGGCCCAGGCGTTGGTGCCGCGGGGGGCGGCGCAGCAAACTCGAGATGAGGGACGACATCGGGCTCGGTTCGATCATAGGAGGGTACTTTTGGTAGCGATCATCGCGCGCATCACCTGTTGACCGGCGGCCGGTGCGGACAGCGACGCGGCGCAAGCCGCCGCAGGCCTGACTTGCGAGATGGCAGTGAGCGTCATCACGATCATCGACACTTTCGCGTCGTCGCCCTCCACGGGGATCCCGGTCTTGGCCACATCGGTCACCTCCACCACGAAGGTCGCGTTGGTGGTCTCGTTCGCGTTCAAGCTCGAAGTGCTACCGCTGACGCTGCCAGCCAGGTTGGGCGGTGCGAAGATGCTCTCGTTCGTCGCTTTATTGAAGCTGGTCTGTAGTTCGGCGAGTTCCAAACGGTAGCAACCAGGGCGCGGCGCGGGTGAGGGAAACGTGCCTGCGATGGCGTTCGCTTGGCAGGGTTGGGGTTTCGTGTCGATCGACGCCTTGTAGCCGAGCAACACCGTGCTCGGATCGTTGGCCAGATACGCGGCGCTGGCCGTGATCGCGTACTCTGCGACCAAGCTGGCTTGGGCGCCTTCTCGGTCGTAGCCAGCGGCGAGATCGGCCAGGCTAGCCGAACGCACGGCAAACAAACCGACCGCGGTGAGCAAGGTGAGCACCATCACCACGATGAATACGGCCGCGCCGCGCTCGCCTTGACGGCCAGTTCTGGAAGCGCCACGAGCGGGCGCGGGCAAAACCGGGTTCTCTGTCACGTTCACCATAGAATATCTGCCTGGTTGTGAAGCACGACGTCCGCTTGGAAGGTGCGAACGCGCGCGAAAGTCTCGGCCGTGCCGGAGCCGATGTTGAAGCGAAACATGCCCTGATTGGCTGGGTTGGCCACGGTGGCAGTGCGGTCGGCCTCGCGCGAGCGCACGCCCAAGCGCACCCGCACGCTGCGAATCAGCTCCGGCGTATTCAAGGTGTTGAAAACGGCACCGGTGAACGTAGGAAAGAGTGGGTCGGTCGGCGAGAGCAAGCCCAGGTTGGGATCGCAGCAGCCGGTGGTGCTGGTAACCGCGGTCAGCTGCACGTTCAGATCCACCGCGTATTCGGCCACGATTTCTTCGGTGCCGTCGATCGCCTGCCCATTGATGTTCAACTCCACGCGCGTCAACTCCGTGCGGCCGGCTTCTCCGGGGGCGTCGGCGCTGTTGGTGAACAGGTTTTGGTAACCGGCGATGGCGAGCGGAGTTTGCGGCGGGCGCACGGCATACTGAATGAAATTGACGACGTTGATCGCGGGGGTGCTGGCACCCGAGCCGACCACGTCGGACAAGCCGCAGCCGATCGGGCTGCCGGAGCGGAACTGAATCGCCGGTTGGGTATTGATCGTCACCGTGGGTTGCGCGCCGCCGGCCGCGCCCACGATTTGCCCGTAGTATTGCTTGCCGTTCTGCACGATGCGCAGCGCATGTTCGGTCGGGAATGCCGCCTGCATCGTCAGCGTGTCTGGCATTGCGCTGCTGCCCAAGCGACGCAGCGCACCTGCCGCCTCCTTGGTCGAAAGCTCGAAGATCACCGTGTTGCCTGAGGGCACGACCTTCGCGCCGTAAACGTCGGGCGAAGAATAGGAGCCAGCCAGCGTGATCACCGGTGGCGTGCGGCCGTTCGCGGTCAAAGCCGCGTAGCTGGCAGCGGGCGTCGTCAGCTGAATGCTCGCCAAGTTGCGCAGCGCCAGAGGCCAGGTCCCATCCGGGCTTCCACATAAACGAGGATCTCTAAATACGTTCGGAGAGGACAAGAACCCCGCGCGGCCGAGATCGGCGCGCAGGCGCTCGAAGCCGATCAGGCCGCTGACGGTGGCGTTGGCGAGGCGCGTTTCGCGTTGATAAAATCGACCGCTGTCGCGCGCGAGCGCAAAAACTGCGAGTGAAATGAACAGACCGCCGGTGAGCGCGACCATCAGCTCTACCAGCGTGAAGCCGGCGCGGCCACGCGCGCGGGTCGCACGGCGTGCGAGGTTCGGGCTCATAGGGTGTTCTCCCGAATGGCCGTGATCTTCTGCACGAAGTGGAAGGTCTGAACCGCCCCGCCGACATTGGTGATTTGCGCGGCGTCGCACATGGGTTGCGCAAAGCCTTGTCCATCACGCAACCAGAACACGCGCACCTCGGCGCGGATCAGGCCGTTACCGCTGCTCGTCGGTTGGTATAGCCAGGACAGCCTCAAGTGCGAGCAAAACGCGATACTGGCTGGCGCGGTCGCGGGATTGACGGGGTTGCCCAGTGCGTCGAAGGCAGGCCCGAACCCGAGCACGGTGCTGTACGCCGGCAGGATCCAGTCATTGACGGTGTTGGCGTTGGCTTTGACCGACTGCAGCCAGGTGGTTTGCCCGATGTCCGGGACGGTGTTGCCCGGCGAAGGGTGATTCCACATCACCGCGTCGGTAGCCAACATGTCCAGCCAAGATTCGGCGATGTGTGTGGCAATGCTTAGATTCTTGGCGTGCTGATTGGAGACGGTGGTGACCTTCTGCATCGCGATGATACCGGTCACGCCGATGCCGAAGATGCCGATCGCCATCATCAACTCGACCGCGGTGTAGCCGCGCTGGCGCAGCGAGCGCGCCTTCACAGCGCCACCCGCGCCATGCCATTCGGCAACAGGTTGACGCGCCGCTGGAGCATCGGTGCGGCCCGACCGACGACGATCTCGATCACGCCTGTCATCGGCTGCAAGACATTGGCCGTCACCAGCCGGCTGAAGGTCCGCCCGCGCGGCGTGAAGCAGACGTCCAAGTTGGTCGCGGTGGTGCCGCTGGGTTGCGCGGTCACGCTGACCGACACGTCTGCGGATGAGGCAGACAGACTCGGGTTGAAGTGTTCGACCTCGCGCGTGGCCGTGGGCAGCGCCCAATTCGTATTGAGGCAGGACGGGGGCAGGCGCGGCGTGCAGTCGGTCAAGCCGCCCGCGGGCAGCGTCTCGAGCACCCGGAAAGTGCCGGTCGCCCCGTTGTAGTTGACCAGGACCGCGAAGCCGCGGCCCATCGCCCGCAGTCGCGCATTGCGATACATCAGCGCGATCTGCTGCGCCGACTGATTCGTGCGCCGCTCGCGCATGCGCGAAGCGATCTGCGGCACCGCGATCGCGGCCAATAGGCCGATGATCACCACCACGACCATCAGCTCGATCAGGGTGAAGCCACGGCTAGGCGCCAGGCGGCGGGTTTTGACAGGGAAGGAGAAATCCACGGGTCCGCAATGCCTTCAGCAAGGGGTGTGCCGGACTACCGGTCCGAAACAGGTCGGTTTTATTGCGAATTTTCCGGGTAGCCGACAGGCCAGGCGGCAAGGATTGCAAGGCTCTGCAATGGTTGCGAGGTACGAGGATGTGTTTTTCGCGTGGGTCCGGCGGCCGGAGCCGGTGCTCAGAAGAGCTGACAGTGCGGCAAGCGAGGGGCTAGAAAGCGGGTGCCCATGACCCTCAGCATCCGATCCATCGCTCGCATGGCGACCCTATCCGTCCTCGCGTGTTCCGCCGTTGCCTGCCAAAAGGAGCGCGCGGTCGAGCGGGGTGCGCCGCCTCCGCCGATCGCCAGCTCGAAGCCAGGCGCGTGCGCGAGCGGCGGTGGCACGGTGAAGGACAACCTGAGCGCGGCGTTCTTTCCGCGCGTGGCTGCCGATTACTGTGTGGATCCGAACAGCGAAGCGCGCGCCTTCGGCGAGAACGCGCCAAACTCGTTGGACGCGGTGTGCACCGAGCTGTTCGACGGCGAGTGCGAGGTGTACAAGAGCTACGGCCTCAAGCGCGTGGTCACCCTGCGCTATATCGACGGCAAGGGCTCGCCCGGCGCGGTCAACGTGAACCTGTCACGCTTCGCCTCCGCCGAAGGCGCGTACGGATTTTTCACGAAGCGCGTGGTCGCCGACGCCGATCCGGCGGAGACCGTGCCAGCGGCTCTCGACGCGGGCGGCGCGGGTGCACTGGGTTCCGGCATCGCCTACGTCTGGCGCGCGGACATGGTGGCGGAGCTCAGTTACACGAACGAGCTCGAACCGCCGGATCAGCTCAAAGCGAGCGCGCAACGCGCGCTGCCGCCGATTGCCAAGGCAATCGGCGACGCGCTGCCCGGCGATGCGCATCTACCCAAGGCGGTCAGCCTACTGCCGAGCGCGAATCGTTTGCCGATGGGCGTCAGCTACGCCGCCAAAGATTTGCTCGGCATCGCCGGCACCGGACCCGGCGCGCTCGGCTTTTATCGTGAAGGCAGCGAACGCTACCGCGTCTTTTCGCTCACCCGTGCCGACGAAGATTCGGCCAAAGACGTGCTCAAAACGCTGCGCAAAGTGGACGGCGCGAAGGCCTTGAAGGACACCGGCGTCGACGCGATCGTGTTCTCGATTCGCGATGAAGAATCATCGCCACTGGTCGGCTGGGTCGTCGGCCGAAAGGGCAGCACCGTGGTGGGTGTAGGTGATGAACCGTTCGTTCTACGCGGGAAAGCCGACAGCCAGGCCGCGCGCGTCCCGGAAGCGAAAAAGCTCGAGCGCGTCAAAGCCGCTTTGGCCGAGGTGAAGTAAGACTTCGTCCTTGCGGCGGCCTTCGCGGGTAGCGCTACACTGAGCTAGCCCCGTGGATTTCGAACTTCCCGAACAACATCAGATTCTGCGCGCCGCGGTGCGCGAGTTTTGCGAGCGCGAGGTCAAACCTTTGGCGAAGCGCTGGGACGAAGAGCAGCGCTTTCCGCACGAGATCGTGCCGCGGCTCGCCGAGTTGGGCTTGCTCGGGATTCGCATCCCCGAGCAGTACGGCGGCGCCGGGATGGACATGCTCGCCTACGCGGTGTGTGTCGAAGAGTGCGCGCGCGTCGACGGGTCGCTCGCGCTGACCGTAGCCAGCCACAACGGCCTCGGCACTGGACACGTGCTGCGCTTCGGTACGGAAGCGCAGAAGCAGAAATATTTGAGCCGCGCCTGCAGCGGCGAGTGGCTGGCGGCTTGGGCATTGACCGAGCCGGGCTCGGGATCGGACAGCGCCGCGCTGCAGACGACCGCCGTGCGCGACGGCGACGACTGGCTGATCAACGGCAGCAAGATGTTCATCACCCAGGGCTCGGTAGGGGGCTTTTGCGTGGTGCTCGCGCGTACCAACAAGGACGTGGAACCGCAGCACGGCATCACCGCGTTCATCGTCGAGACGGGCACCGCGGGTTACTCGGCCAGCAAGAAGCTCGAAAAATACGGCTGCCGCTCGAGCGACACCGTGGAGCTTCACTTGGACAACGTGCGCGTGTCCGACGCGCAGCGGCTCGGTCAGGTCGATCACGGCTTCCTCGACACGATGCGTATCTTGGACGGCGGGCGCGTCTCGATTGCGGCCATGGCGCTCGGCCTGGGGCGCGGTGCTTTGAACATGGCCGTGGCCTACGCCAAGGAGCGCCGCGCGTTCGGCAAAAATCTAGCTGAATTTCAAGCGATTCAGTGGCTATTGGCCGATGGCAAGACCGAGCTGGACGCCGCGGAGCTTCTGATTCAACGCGCGGCTTGGCTCGCCGATCACGGCCAGCGCTTCACCGCCGAGGCGTCGATGGCCAAGCTCTACGCCAGCGAGGCCGCCACGCGCGTGTGCAACAACTCGATGCAGATCCACGGCGGCTACGGCTACACCCGCGAGTTCGACATCGAGCGCCACCTGCGCGACGTCAAGCTGTGCGAGATCGGCGAGGGCACGAGCCAAGTGCAGCGCATGGTGATCGCCAAGAACTTGCTGCGCGAGTAGGTTTTACAGGCGGATGTCTCTCTCTCTCTCTCTCTCTCTCTCTCTCTCTCTCTCTCTCTCTCTCTTGTGCGCGCGCAGCGCCGCACGCCCTCGCGCCGGGCGCGCGGAAGGCATCCCAGCCCGGAACTAAAACGAGCGAGAAGTCTTGGATGACCAGATCCCGATCCGCCAATGAGATGGCGGACCTACAAAGGCTGACCGACCAGGCACCTGCTTTCCACGGGCTTCAGCGCGGGCGGCCCAGCGCTACCGTCCGAGCGTGGGCAAACGAGAGTCCAGCCGCGCGCCGCAGGCGCCGCGCGTCCTTCTCAACAGCGTGCAGCCGAGCCCGAGCCCGCCTGCTATTCCGTGCGCTTGATCACGTGAAAGCCGAACTGAGTCTCGACCACGCCGGAAATCTCGCCCACCTTGAGCGCGAAGGCGGCGTTGGCGAACGCGGGCACCATGGATTGGCGATCGAATTTGCCGAGATCGCCGCCGCGATCGGCGGCTCCGGGTTCGTCCGAAAACTCTTTGACCAGGGCCACGAAGTCTTCGCCCGCCAGGGCGCGCCGATGCGCCTCTTCCGCGCGCGCTTGCGCTTCGGCCTTGCTGCGCCCGATGCCGGGCGAGGCCCGTAGCCCACCCTTGTACGAGACCAGCAGATGACGCGCGGAGATCTCCGCCGGTTGCGACGAGATATCGACGGGAGCGAGCGGCGCGGGTGTGCCCGCGGTCCGCTTGCCACCGGCTGAAGCGACCGGGCTCGGCGGGGGAGCGATGCGCGGCGCCTCGCCCGGCCCCTCGAAGGTGGTGATCACGCAGCCGGCGCACCAGCCCAGCGCAGCCACCCCCAGCAGGTGACGCACCACCCGAGCCGCTGTCGACGAAGCGATCACTTGGTGCGCTTGATCACGTGAAAGCCGAAGTCGGTCTCGACCAAACCCGAGACTTGGCCCACTTTGAGCTTGAACGCGGCATCCGAAAACGGCTTCACCATCTGCCCGGCCGTGAACTCACCGAGTGCACCGCCGCGCTGCCCGGCGCCGGGCTCGTCCGAGTATTCACCGGCCAACTTGGCGAAATCTTCGCCCTTCTTGGCTTTGGCGAGGCCCTCTTCGGCGCGCTTTTTGGCTTCTTCTTTGGTCCGCGTGACGGTAGCGGGTGCGCGCAAGGCGCCCTTGTATTGGACCAAAAAATGGCTGGCTGCAACGCTCGTCGGCACGCTCGCTTCGGCAGGGGCTGCCGCTTGGGGCGGAGTTTCACTCGGTGCCTTGCCGAAAGCGCCAAGACCACCGACGACGCCCACGAGCACGAGCCCAGCTAAGACGGCCCAGGGCGCCCAATCCGGGAGCCAATCATCGGCGGCGGCGGGGCGGGTGGTCGAGCTGACGGGGCCGTGGCTGGCGCGAGCGACGTGCGCTTTGTCGTCCTCGTCTTCGTCCTCGTCTTCGTCTTCGTCCTCGTCTTCGTCCTCGTCTTCGTCCTCGTCCTCGTCCTCGTCGTGTGCGACGGAGGCGGGGGGGGGAGTGCTCGGCGCGGCGGCGGTTTCGCCCTGGCCGGCGAGCTCGGCTTTGAGTTTCGCGTCGGCTCCGGGCGGCCCCGAGTCACTCGCCGGGGCTTTGCCTTCTTCTGCGGCTCGCGTGGCGGTCTTGCTCTTACCCGTGTCGTCCGCGCCTTTGCCGCCCCATTCGCTGTCGATCTCGTCAGTGACCGGTGGCGGGACTGAGAGAACCTTTTTGGGTTGTTCGTCGCTCATGGCATCTCCGATGGTTGTCGGGAAATTCAGATTTCGGCAAAGGCCGAGGTGATCACGGCCTCGGGCCGGTCGCCTGCGAATGCTTGCAGTACGATTCGACCGTCACCGAGCACGTAGCCCTCGGTGCGGATGGTCTCGCCTGGCCAAACGGGCTTTCGAAACTGGGCGGTCAGCCCCTTCAGGCGGCTGGCGTCGCCGCCGCAGGCCTGCTGAATCACCGCGCGCGCAACGAAGCCGTAGGTGCACAAACCGTGCAGAATGGGTCCCTGGTCGAAACCCACCAAACTGGCGAAGGCGGGATCGGCATGGAGCGGATTCAGATCCCCGGACAGGCGATAGAGCAGTGCTTGTTCGGGCTGCGTTGTCTCGCTGACGCTGAAATCAGGCGTCTTCCCTTCGGGAATTTTGGGGACCTCGCTCTTTGGCGGGCGCGGGCCGCCGAAGTTGCCCGCATCGCGCACCAGCAATTGCCACTCCGTGTCGAAGCAGGGCTCGCCGTTATGAGTGGTTTGCGTGCCGAACACCACCTGCGCCAGCTTCTTCATGTCGTAGATGCCGACGATCGTGCCCACGGTGTGCAAGGTGCCGGACGGGGGCAATGGCCGATGAACGCGCAGGCTCTGTGCGCCGTGCACCAAGCGCGTCATGTCGCAGCGAGTCTTGCCGAAGAGCTCACTGACCGGGCCGTACGCGGGGATCACGCCGAAGGTCGGAAACACCTTGGGACCGCCTTGGCCTTCGTACAAGTAGTCGAGCTCCGCGCGCTTCGCGCCAATACCGAGGGCGTACAGGACCGCAGTCTTCCAATCGTAATTGAAGACATGGGGTTCGGTCTTGAAACCGATCGTGGAAAGGTCGAGGCTCATGGGCGGTTTGGGGCGACACCGTTATCGCGCCCCTTCAGCTCGGTCAATCCACGCTCGACTGCACGCGGTTAGTCGTTGTTCCTCCTCGCGCCACACCCTTACGATCCCGCACAGATCCTGCAGCCTGCGTTGTCAGCGCTGAACGTCGATCTGCGCGGTTGGGCCTTGGCGTGGGCGCGCGTGACGCCCGCTTTGACCCTGCTTCCGGCCTTCGGGCTGAACGCGCTGCCCGCGCAAACGCGAGCGGCGCTGGGCCTGGCCTTAGCGATCAGCATCGCGCCCAGCCTGCAACCGGCCCAGCTCGCGGCGCCGTTCGGCGTGGCGCTGCTGTTGGAAGCGGCCCGGGGCCTGCCCGTGGCGCTCGCCGCCGCCGGTGCGCTCTGGGCCGCCGGCATGGCGGGGGGCCTGACCGACAACCTGCGTGGAGCTCGTGAAACGCAGGCCTTGCCGGTCGTGGACGAAGACACTTCGCCGCTCGGCGCGCTGCTCTCGCTGTTCGTGGCCTTGATTTTCTTGGAGGGTGGCGGCGCGGCGCGGGTCGCGGCCGCGCTCTGCGCTAACCCGTCCGTGACGCACGGCACCCTCTGGCAAGTCGCCTTCGGGTTGACGCACGCGGTCGAACTCGCGCTCGCCGTTGCGGCGCCGGTGGTCGCGCTATCGATCGTGCTGGAGCTGGCCAATGCGCTGATCGCGCGCTCGGCGACGCCGGCTCATGTCGTTGCACTGCTCGCGCCGTTGCGCTCGATTCTGATCTTGGTCAGCTTCGCACTGCTGTTCGAACGCATGGCGAGCCTACTGGCGAGTGCCGCCGCACACAGCCCCTGAGCAAACCAGGCCGCTCAGCTGATCGCGCGGTCCTGTGCCAGGTCGAACAGTGTGCCAATTCGCTGTCCGTTGCCTCGAATACCCAGAAAAACTTCAACGATCTGCGCGCCGGCCGCGCGGCACGCGACTTGCTCGGGTACCGGTCATGACGAGTCGGTTTCGAGAGTGCTGGCCGGTGGCAGCGTTGGCGTTCACGTTCGCTGTCGGCTGCGGTGGCAACGCCACGATCAGCGGCAGCGGCCGTGCTGACGGAAACGCGACACTCGGGGGCGGGCCCGGCGCTGAAAGCATCGGGGACGCCGCGGCGCTCGGGGGGGCGCCAGGCACGGGGAGCATGCAGGAGCCGGGGGTGGCGGGCTCGGGCGGGCTCGGCGAATGCACACGCTCGCTGGAAGAGGCGGCCAGCACTTGGGCGCTGTACCCGGGTGATGTGTGCCCGCCCTCTCGCTGTGCCGCTCTGGTGATGGCTGCCTCTTGTGAAGCGCTCCCGACCGGCACGCTGACCAGCAGCCAGTCGACATGCGGTTCGGTGTTGGGCATTACGCTCAACCTCAGCGAAGGCCGGGGTCGGACCTGCTACTACGAAGGGGACAGCTTGAGCGGTGCGGAGGCATGGGGTGGCACGGGCGCGCTCTGCGGTAGCGCAAACCGGATCGAAGGCGGGGCCGTGCCGACCGGTTGCGAAGCGGCAACTCAAGTCTGCGGCACGGAGCGCCAGGGTGATCGCTTTGGCCCCGGAACGCCGTTCTCAGATGCGACGTGCGCCAGCTTATCCAGCAACAGCTGCGGTGAGCAGCGGTGTTGTCCAGACGTGCCGCCCGATTGTGCGGGCAAACCCGATGGCTACCCTGAATCGTGCACGCCGCGGACGAGCCGATTTTGTAGGTGTGCCTGTTACTCGGAAGAGTGGCTTTGCCTCTGCTAGGGTGTTGCCGACGTTTGCTCGAAACCGAACCGCGCCGCCGAAGGCTGAGCCGGTCGCGACGCGGCTCGTGACCATCCCCAAAAATCACAATGGGATGCGATACGCGAGCGAAATGCCCAGCGAAAATACGGTATTTCTGCCGGTCAACGAGGCTTCGTCGAGGAACGGATCCTTGGCCGCAACCTTGGGTAGAAACCAATTGGCGTAGCGAAACGAGGTGCCGAGCGACCAGTGATCGGCCAGGTAGAAGGCCGCGCCACCGAGCAGACCGATGGCGGCGCCTTCGCTGCGGATGGTCGAGCCGCGCCGGCCGACCAATGCCAGGTCCGAGTTCTTATCGCTGACCACGAAGCGGTCACTGACGACGGCCAAGCCGCCGGAGATCCCCCACCAGAGCTCGACGCTCTCGCCTACGTACGGGTAGTGTCGGATCGTGCCTTCGATGGTCAGGTAGCTGCGGCTGTGGTCGCGCACGATCTGTTCCGGATCGTGGCGAGGGGCGTCGGTGGTCGGGATCAAGCCGAGCAGGAAGCCTGCGCCGAATGCGAAGCGGCGGCTGTTGCGATAGATCTGCCAGGCGTCCAGCTCGAAGCTGGTGTCGCCATTTTTGCAGCCTTGTCCAGAACTACGCTCCCCGCACACTTCCGCGCCGGGCAGGGTCAGCCAGCCTACGCCAATTTCGGCGCTGACCATCGGGCGCGCGAGCGCGGTGAAGCCGCGGGCCAAGCGCGGATCGGCGTCGTCGAGGCTGTGAGCGGTGGGCGGCGGCAGAGCGTCGGCGAAGCAGGGCACGACGCGCAGAGACCAACAGAGCCCCCCGACCAATGCGGTGAGCTTCACGGTGGGCCTGCCTTGGGGGGGGAGGATTCGAAGGCGCCGAGTTGGTGCGCGATGCCGAGCGCGGCCGTGATGCCGAGCAGGAAGCAGAGCAGGACGATCAGGGTGGGGGAAGGAGAGAGGCGAGCGCGCACGGGCACGCGCGTCTGAGCCTGCGCGGCGATTGGGAGAGCGAGAGGATCGTTCACGTTGACGTCTGCGTTCGAGAGAGAGAGGGCGTGGCCGAGGCGGGTTTTGGCGTTCCCGACGACCGATTCGCTAGCGGCTTGAAGGGCGCGGGCGAATTGGCGGGCGTCTTGGGCTCGGGCTTGGGGAGACTTGGAGAGGTTTCGCTCGAGCAGCTCGCTGAGCGCGGCCGGAATGTTGGCGGCGCGCTCGCGCAGCGGGGGGATCGGTGCGCTTTGTTGCTTGAGCAAGACTTGAATCGCGCTGTCGCCGTCGAAGGGAGGCCGGCCACAGAGGCACTCGTAGCCCAGGGTGGCCAAGGCATACACGTCGCTCGCTGCGGAGGATGGGCCCCCTGCGGCGCATTCGGGGGCGACGTAGCGCGCGCTGCCGAAAATGGCACCGGCACGGGTGGCAATGGCCGGAGAAGCGTCGGCTTCGGCGCGGGCGACGCCGAAATCGAGCACCTTCACGAAGTCTGGGTCGTCACCGCGTCGCACGAGCATCGCATTTTCCGGCTTCAAGTCTCGGTGCACGATACCACGCTCGTGAGCTTCGCCGAGCGCATCGGCGATTTGGAGCAACACATGGACCGCCCGCTCGGGCGGCAGGGCGCCCTGTGCCAAAAGTGCCGAGCGTAGGGTCATCCCGTCGAGGTATTCGAGCGCCAGAAACGGGATGGGCAGGCCGCCCTGCTCGAGTTCGGAGAGGGACAGCACATTGACCAGATTGGGATGGCAGAGCGAACCCGCAATCCGCGCCTCGCGTTGGAAACGGGCGCGCAAGCCGTCGTTTGCCGCCAGATCACGATGCATGATCTTCAGTGCGACGTTGCGCTCGACGCCCAGCTGATGCGCGCGGTACACGCGGCCGACCGCGCCGGCGCCGATCAGCGCGTCGACGCGAAACTCGCCGCGCAGAGTTTGCCCGAGATAAGGGTCTGGTCCGCTGTCGACGCTGCGAGCGGGCAGCGCATGGCCGTCGCGCGGACAGAAAATCACGCCCTCGGCGTAGCTTTCCCCACAGTTCGAGCAGCGACGCTGGGGCTCGCCCATTGGCCGTGAGCCTAGCATGTAGGCGTCCAGCCGCGCGAAAACGCTGGGCTAGCTGGCCGCTCGCGTGGCAAGTTTCGCCGCTCTTGGCTGCCGTGCGCGCAGATCCTGATCTTTTCTGGTCATGACCGCGCTAGTCGAGACTAGGCTCCGCCCGCCATGAGTGACGAGTCGCCTCCCGAGACAACGCCCGAGCCGGCCTCCGTGCCGGCCGTGGTGGAGGAGCGCGTCGCGGCGAATACGTACAGCGTCAAGCTACCGACCTTCGAAGGCCCGCTCGATCTGCTGCTGCACCTGATCGAGGAGCACGAGCTGAACGTGATGGATATCCCCATCGCGTTCGTGGCCAAGAAGTACGTCGAATACATCACGCTGATGGAGGAGTTGAACATCGACGTGGCGAGCGAGTACCTCGTCATGGCGGCGACCCTCACCCACATCAAGTCGAAGATGCTGCTGCCCGTCGTACCGACCGACCAGGAGGACGACCCCGAGGCGGAGCTCGATCCACGCGCGGAGCTGGTGCGGCGCTTGCTCGAGTACCAAAAGTACAAGCATGCCGCCGAACAGCTCTCCGGGAACCCTGTTTTGGGCAGAGACGTGTTCTTGCGCGGCGTGCCCGCGCCGAATGTCGAGGGCGTGGCGCCGTTGGCAGGCCTCAGCCTGTTCAAGCTCTTGGACGCATTCCAGGGCGTGCTCTCGCGGGCCAAAATCGTGGTCGATCACCAGATCGACTTCGAGCGCTTCTCCATCACCGATCGCATCAACGAGCTGTCGGAACTGCTGAAAAACAGCGGAAAAGTGCTGTTCGAACAGTTGTTCGAAGGGGCGCGGGGGCGAGCCGATCTGATCGTGACCTTCCTCGCGATTTTGGAGATGACGCGCTTGCGACTGACGCGTGTCGAACAAGAGGGGCCCCTGATGCCCATCTTCATCGAACTGGCCGTCAACGAGGACGGAGAGTCGGCCACGCTCGAGGGTCTGGATCGCGCTTACGAGAGCTCGGTCCACGACGCCGAAATGGCCGAAGCCGCCGGTCGCTCCACGCGTGCAGACGACTCGCAAGACCCGGACGACGGGCATCGCAAAGCGTCGTCCGATGACGATGATGAGTCAGCGGACGATGACGATGACGTTGACGATGACGTTGACGATGACGAATCGGACGACGACGACGACGATTCGGACGATGACGATGACGATGACGATGACGAGACGCCCGACACGGAGCGGGAGTGATGGCAGCTAGGAAACGCAAGATCGCGCAGCCGAAACAGGCTGCTGAAGCCGTGCTGGAGCCAGAACTCGGCGCCGACGGCGAAGCTAAGCCCGCCGCCAGCGTGGAACCCGAGCCGGAAACCGAGGCGGAAGTCCCCGACGAGGCCGCGGACGAAGCCGAAAACGCCACTGAAACCGCGGCCGAAGGCGATGAACCCCCGGATTCCGAGTCCGAGCGGGTCACGCTGCCGCCCCATTCGCGGGTCAAGGATGCCGAGGCGGAGGCTTCAGCCAGTGTCCCTGAGTTCGACGAAGAGCTGCTCGGTGAAGGGCCCTCGGAAGTGGATGAGAGCCGAGTGGACGATACGGGCGCCTACCTCAAGGGCTTGCTCGAGGCGCTGCTCTTCGTTTCCGACCGCCCCCTCGAGATCAAGGATTTGGCGCGCGCCGCTAAGATCGACAAGAAGCGGGTCGAGGAACTGCTCGAAGAGCTCCGCAGTGACTATCAACATCGCGGTGTTCGTCTGGACGAGGTGGGAGACGGCTTCGCGTTCCGCAGCAATCCGGCGTACTCGGATTACGTGCGGGGATACTTGTCGTTGCGACCGGTTCGTCTGTCGCGCGCCCAGCTCGAGACGCTGTCGATCGTGGCCTATCGCCAACCGATCACTCGCCCCGAAGTCGACGACATCCGCGGTGTCGATGCGGGGCCGGTGTTGAAGGGACTCTTGGAGCGCGATCTGGTGCGTATCATCGGCAAAAAAGACGAGCCCGGCCGCCCGATGCTGTACGGCACGACGCAGACATTTTTGCAGGTCTTCAGTCTGAAGTCGCTCCGTGACTTGCCGACGCTGCGCGAGTTCACCGAGCTGAACGACGAATCTCGCAAGACCTTCGCGGAAGAACTCGGCGAAGAAGCGCCGGAAGGCCCGATCAGCTTCGAAGACGCGATGGCCGCCGACGCGCATCTGGGGCCGGAGTCCGAGGCGCCGGAGGGCGCCACGGACGGCGACCCACGGGAAGATCGCGAACATCCCGACGCAGAGTCGGCAAGCGCGGCCGACACCGATTCGGCCAAGGAAGAGTCGGACAACGAAGAAGCGTCGGACGACGACGACGACGAGTCGGACGACGACGATGAGTCGGACGACGACGATGACGACGACGAGTCGGACGACGACGACGACGACGACGACGACGAGTCGGACGACGACGATGAATCGGACGACGACGATGAGTCGGACGATGGCGATGAGTCGGACGATGACGACAAGTCGGACGGAGACAAACCGGCTGAGGACAAGTAGCCGGCGACTGCAGTCAGCCCGCTATTTGGCTGCAGTCGGATCGGGGTACGCTTCGGCCAGCTTGCTGACCTGATCGAAGAACGCGGGGTGCTCGGCGAGCTTACGCACGAGCTCCCAGAGCTTGGGATCCGCGAGCCGGGCCATGCCGATCTTTCCTGCGGAGGCCTTGCCTTTGGCGGTGCGTTGAATGCCGCTGGGGCCTTTCTTGCGCAGCGCCTCGAGCTCACCGACGTAGCGCTTGGTTGGAAAGAGCTCCCCAGCCTCCCAAGCGGCAAATTCTTTGGGCTCGATGCCCAGCGTCAATGCGAGTTCCTTGGCGGTGCAGGAAAGCTCCTTACGGAGTTGCTTGAGCTCTTCGGGCGACACGGCCCGAGTTTAGCATTTGAGCACGGGCTTCGCGCTTGGGTTTTCGGACGCAACCGAACCCGGACCGCGACCGATGCAGGTGGGTGCGAACGCTGATCCTGCTCTTGGTAGCGCTCTCGAGCGCGTGCGGTGCCCCGGTTCAACAACCGAGCACGCTCGGGGACCCATCGCCGAGCGTTCGCTTCGAGCCGAGTGCGGCGCCGGATCAGGTTCCCAATGTCGTTCACCTGCACCTGACCAGCTCGACCTCCAGTACCGGCGGGCTGGCACTATTCGAAGGTGCGGTCTCCAGCTACTACCTAGGCAAATTCAAGCACGGCGAAGTGCCGAGCACGCTCGCTGGTCGTCAGCGGCCCCTGGTCAGTTGGCGATCGGGCACGGAGCTCGTGCTGGCTCCGCTGAGCCCCTTGGCGATCGGCTCGTACTCACTCATTTCCGTGGACGGGCTGGTTGCCGAATTCAAGGTGTCCGTCACCCGGCCCGTGCTCGAGCGCCTCTGGCCACCGGTCGCGAGCGCGGGCAGTCCGCAGTTTGCCGTGTACTGTGGGCCGGTCTCGAGTTCGCTCGAAGTGCCCCGTTCGGGCTCGCTGTTGTTCGAACCAGGCCAAGCCTCGGTAGAGCTCATGCCCGGCGTCGACGAAGCGGGTCTGTTCGCCGAGCGCTGCAGCCACTTCGAGTCCGCACAAGCGCTGGCGCCCGATGAAATTTGGGTGCCGCCACCCGTCATCGGGCAATGGCCGCTCTCACCGGCTATTTTTGGCTCCAGCGACCCCGAGTCGGCGGAGCGACTCAGCTGCCAAGCGGGTGAGCTCGAGTTCGGCCCGGGCTGCGCGAGCGTCGCCGACGATCGCGTCACCGTGCGCACACCGCAGGCGGCCCTGCTCTGGATCGTACATACCAAGCGTGGCTCGTTGCTCGAGGTCAGCGCGGCCGGACGCCCACTGACGATCGACGGTTTGGAGCCCGAGGCGCGGGAACACGTGTGGGGGAACACGCACGATCTCACCGGCGCGTCCCGCGATTTCGACCTCGAGCTCCAGACCGCGCCGGCTCGCGAGAGACCGATCCTGAACGAAGCATTGGCGGACGCGCTGGGTCCCGAGCCCCAATCCGAATGGATCGAAGTGCTGAACGACGGTACGCGCGCCGTGGATCTCGCCGCGTATTCGCTGCAAGATGGTGGAGGGCGCACGCCGCTGCCGCACGCAGTCCTCGCCGCGCACGAGTACGCATTGCTCGTCCGCGACGATTTCGCGCCCAACGGCAGCGACGAACCGCCCGCCCCGGGTGCGCGGCTGATTCGGCTGCCGGCGCTCGGCAAATCGGGCCTCTCCAACGCGGGCGAGCGCTTGGCACTGGTGAACGGCGCAGGGGCCGAATGCTCGGTTTTGCCGGCACTGTCGGGCAAGGCGGGTCAGAGCTTGGCCCGCCGCACGCCGACCTCGGCGGACAACGACCCCCAGGCCTTCAGTTTCGGCACTCCGACGCCCGGTTTCGCCAATGGCGCACCATCCGGCGCGCCTTGAGTGGGTCGAGCGATCTTGATAGGAGCAAGCGATGGCTCTCCGGATCGGCTTGGTGTTGGCGCTCTCGCTCTCGGCGGCCTGCGGTAAGAGCGAGCCGCGCCGCATCCCCGACGCTGGCCCCGACCGTCCGCGCCGCGCGCCGGCCGTCAGCGCGGCGGCAGTCGAGCCCGCACGTGCCCCCGATCCGAGCTTTCAGTTGCCCGCGGCAGAGCGCATCGTCGCCATCGGCGATCTACACGGGGACGCGAGCGCGTTGCGAGCCGCACTCCGTTTGGGGGGCGCTATCGACGAAGCCGGCAAATGGATTGGCGGAAAGTTAGTTGTGGTGCAAACCGGCGATCAGCTCGACCGCGGCGATGATGAACCGCAAATCATCGACTTCCTCGCGCGGCTCAAGAGCGAAGCCCAGGCTGCCGGCGGGGCCGTGCAAGTCTTGAACGGCAACCACGAAGTGATGAACGTGCAGGCGGATTTTCGCTACGTCACCGCCGACGGCTTTCATGATTTTTCGGCGGGTCACCCCGATCCATTGCATGCGCAGCTAGCCGCGGGCGTCGCACCCGAGCAGCGCGGCCGGGCCGCCGCGTTCTTGCCGGGCGGCGAAGTGGCTCGGCGTCTGTCCGTGCAACCAATTGTGCTTCAAATCGGGGACAACGTATTCGTTCACGGCGGCGTGCTCGAGCAGCACGTGCGCTACGGCCTCGGGCGCATCAATCAAGAATCCAGCGCCTGGATGGCCGGCGCACCCACCGAGCCAGCGCCCCGCAGCGTCACCAGCCAACGCGCGCCGATCTGGGTGCGTGACTACTCCGACGGCACACCCGCCGCGGATCGCTGCGCGGAGCTGTCCCGCGTGCTTCGCGCACTATCCGCGCAACGCATGGTCGTGGGCCACACCGTCCAGCAGCAAGGGATCAACAGCGCTTGTGACGGCCAGGTGTGGCGCATCGACGTCGGTCTATCGCGCTTCTACGGCGGCAAACCGAGCGTGCTCGAGATCCGCGGCGATCAGGCCCGCCCACTGACTGACGCCGCCACGCCGAGTGCAAGCCACTAGCGGGGTGGGAGAGAGTGGGCGCTCGCGACCCCGCAACGCAGCTCGAGGGGCGCGCTCTTCCCGCCAGATCAGCCGGGTTTTTTCCGCCCAGCCAACGAGTGGTGCGTTAGCTGCCCGAAATCGTCATCCGGGCGGTGCGAAATGTGGGCGAGGCAACCGAGGTGATCAGTCGCAAATCATTGGCGATGCCGTCGATGCCTTTGAGCATTTCGTCGAGCGTCGAAGAGATGGTGATTTCGCTCACTGGGAAAGCAAACTTGCCGTTTTCGATCCAAAAACCGGCGGCGCCGCGTGAAAAATCGGAGGTCATGGCGTTGAAACCAAAGCCCATCATCTCGGTCACGTACAAGCCGCTCGGGGTGCTCGCGATCAGTTCTTCGCGACTGAGGCTACCCGGTTGCATGATCAAGTTGCTGGTGGACGCGGAAACGCTGCCGCCGCCGCGCGCTGCGGAACCGGTGGAGGCGCGCTGCAATTTGCGCGCGCTGTACGAATCGAGCAGGAAGGTCTTCAATACGCCCGCTTCGACCACCACATTTTTGCGCGAGGGCAAGCCTTCGCCGTCGAAGGGGCGCGAGCCGGGCGCGCGCGGGATCAGCGGATCGTCGATCAGCGTGACGCCGGAACTGGCGACCTGTGTGCCTTCACGTGCGGTCAGGTAGCTCGATTTGCGCCAGACCGCGCCGCCCAAGATGCAGCCGATGAACGCGCCGACGATCGAGCGCGATACGTCCGTGTCGAAGATCACCGTGGTCTCTTGCGTCGGCACCTTGCGCGGGTTGAGCTTGGCCAAGGTGCGGCGCGCCGCCTCTTCGCCGACGAACTTCGGATCTTCGAGCTCGGATTGATGACGGGTGGCGGACCAATAGTGCCCGCGCCGCTTCTTGCCGCCTTCGTCTTCGACCACCGGAGCTACGGTGAGCGAGGCGTACGAGCCGCGCAGCGCCGCTTGAAAACCGCTCGAAAGTACGATCGCGCTGGTGGAGTTGCTGCGCGAGAAGGTGGCGCCTTCGCTCAGTTGGATGCGCGGATCGAAATCGAATGCCGCCTGCTCGGCGATCAGCGCTTGTTCGATGGCGCGGTCCGCGTCGATTTTGAACAAGCCTTCGTCGAACAAATCCAAATCCGGAAACGGCGGCTGAGCGAGCAAACTCGGATCGGCTGGGCCTGCGAAGGGATCGGCTTCGCTGAGCTCGGCCAGCATCAGCGCGTCTGCCACGCAGCGTTCGATGCCGCGCGCGCTCAGGTCGCTGGTCGAAGTCAACGCCACGCGGTGCTCGCGGATCACGCGTAGCGAAATGCTGTGATGCCCAGCTTCTTCGACCAGCTCGGGCTTGCCCATGCGGACGCGGGTGCTGAGGTCGGAGCCGCCCCGGGCGCTGGCCTCGGCCACGTCGGCGCCGGCGCGGCGCGCGCGTTCGACGACTTCGGCGGCCAACTTGAGAAGCTCTCGAGACTCGTCCTGTTCCATTGCGCGCTTTTCCTCGTAGTGACTGGCAGAGATTGCGGAGCTAAGGCTCAGCTTTTGCGACTCATCCGTTGCAGGGCCCGGAGCGTCCAGGCGGTGGCGGCGGCAAGCACGCCCAACATCCAAATTAGAGCGTAGCCCAGCGGGCCGCCAGCCACCCCACGCGTGCCGAAGTCACCGTGAAATTGGGCGTAGTTGGCGTGCACGCTGAGGCGCGAAAAGGTGGCGAGCAAGAACGTGGTGGCGAGCAAAGCCGGCACGGCCGCTTTGCGCAGGACGCGGCCGAGCCGATGCGCGCGCGCGTCGGCCGCGGCGGCCAAGAAGCCCGCCGGGACCGAAGCGGCCGCGAGCAGCACGACTGCGATCGGCACGGCGGCCGGCAAGCGCTCACTATCGACGAAATAGGCGAACGACCAATCGGGCTCGAAGGCCACGAAGTAGCCCGCCACCGGGGCGAACACGAGCAAGGCATAGGCCATGGTGACGAGCAGCGCGCGGCCACCCAAGCCGGAGGTCGAGCGGCCCAAATCGCCCACGGCGGCCCAAGCGCAGGCAACGCCCAGGGCGAAGCCAAGCAGGGGAGTGAGCGGCGCCGGCACCTCGGAACCTTCCCACGTTTTGTGGGGGAAGGAGCCTGAAATCTGCCCCCATCGGCGCGCTCGGCGCGCTTCTTTTGCCCGGAAAAATACCAAGAACGGGTCGACGCTCGGAGCACCCTGGATTAGAGCACTGCTCAATGGATGCAGCGCGTTTGCGGGAGCTCCTGGAAGCCGTCAAGGGTGGCTCATTGGAGATCGATTCGGCGCTGAGCACGCTCGCCACCCTGCCGTTCTCGGATCTCGGTTACGCGCGCGTCGATCACCATCGCGGTCTGCGCCAAGGGATCGCCGAGGTCGTGCTGGCGGAGGGCAAAACGCCCGAGCACATCATCGGCATCGTCGGCCGCATCATCGAGGCAGGCGATAACGTGTTCGTGACGCGGCTCGTGGGCCGAGCGGCCGAGCTGGTTCAGGCCGCGTTGCCGGCGCTCGCTTATTCCGTGCTGGCGCGCACCGCCAAGCTGATTCAACGGCCCATCCCGGAGCGCAGCTGCAAACCCGTGGCGATCGTCACGGCCGGCACCAGCGATATCCCGGTGGCGGAAGAGGCGTACGAAACGCTGCGCATGTTTGGCATCCCGGCGGAGCGCTATTTCGACGTCGGCGTCGCCGGCATTCATCGCTTGATGAGTCACGTCGATGCGCTGAGCGGCGCCCCTGCGGCGATCGTCGTCGCGGGCATGGAGGGCGCGTTGCCGAGCGTCGTCGGCGGATTGATCGGCGCGCCGATCGTGGCAGTGCCGACGTCGGTGGGCTACGGCACCGCGCTGGGCGGCTTCACCGCGCTGTTCGCCATGCTCACGAGCTGCGCATCGGGCATCACGGTCGTGAACATCGACAACGGCTTTGGCGCGGCGATGGCCGTGGGCCGGATGGTTGCCACCCAACAAAAGCAATCGGCGCAGCCATGAGCGTGCCGCGCTTCTTCGTGGGCGGGCACGGGCACGGGCACGGGCACGGACACGGGCATGGGCATGGGCATGGGCACGGGCACGGGCACGGGCACGGGCACGGGGGAGATCCGGAGGCGCATCGGGAGGCGTTGACGAGGGGAGCCGGGGCGGGGAAGACTTTGTTTTTGGACGCGTTTAGTGGGGCCGCGGGGGACATGACGATCGCGGCCCTAGTGGATTTGGGGGTGCCGTTTCAGGTCGTGCAGGAGAGCGTTGCGTTGCTCGGGCTGAGCGGTTTTACGCTCGAATTGAAGCAGACCTGGGGTGGGGCGATCGGTGGCACCAAGTTCGACGTGCGGGTGGCGGATGCGCAGCCGGACCGTCGTTACCGCGCGATCGACGAAATGCTTGGTGCGTCGAGCCTCGCTTCGGGCGTCAAGGTGCTCGCACGGCGCATCTTCTTGCGTTTGGCCGAGGCCGAAGCCGAAGTGCATCGCAGCTCGCTCGACTCAGTGGCGTTTCACGAAGTTGGCGCAGTGGATGCGATTGTCGACATCGTTGGCGCGGCCGCTTGTTTCGACTTTTTGGCTGCCGATGTGGTGGCCTCACCGTTACCGATGGGCCGGGGCAGTGTAATCTGCCAGCACGGGGTCTTGCCGCTGCCCGCGCCCGCGACCGTCGCTTGTCTGCGCGGTGTGCCCACGGTGGATGCGGGGATCGAAGCCGAACTCGTCACGCCCACGGGCGCCGCGATCGTCGCTTCTGTCGCCGGTGAATACCGAGCTTGGCCCAGCTTTGCGCCAGAGCGCATCGGCTGGGGCTTTGGCACGCGCATCTTGCCCGATCGGCTGAACGCGCTGCGCGTCGTCTTGGGCAGCGTGCTGCCCTCGGCCGAACCGCTCGACGCGTTGACGCACGTGGTGCTCGAAGCAAACATCGACGACATGACTGGCGAGCACGCCGCCCACGCACTGGCAAATTTGCTCGCTGCCGGCGCGCTCGATGCCTGGGCAACTCCGATCGTGATGAAGAAGGGCCGCCCCGCGCTCACGCTATCGTTGATCGGTGAGCGCGGCGCGGAGCAGCGATTAGCCGAGGCGCTGCTGCGCGAGACGAACTCGATTGGCGTTCGGCACACACGGGTATCGCGCAGCGAGCGTCCGCGTCGGTTCGTCGAGGTCAGCACGGAGTTCGGCGTCATTCCGCTGAAAGTCAGCGAAGGGCCGTACGGGCCGGCGCGCGTCAAACCCGAGTTCGACGCCTGCGCGGCCGCCGCGCGAGCCGCCGGAGTACCGGTCGGCAGCGTGATCGCCGCAGCGCTCGCGGCCTACGAGCGCTGACCCCGCGCGCGAGGACTGCGCGCCGCGCGATCAATCGGGGCGCTGTAGAGTAAAGCCAGCAGCTTCCCAGCCGAGCACGCCGCCTTCTAGGAAAGCGACTGGCACGCCTTGTTCGGCCAGCTTGGCCGCGAGCTCTTTCGTCTGGTCGCCAGAGCGACAATAGATCACCGGGGTGGCGGCGAGCATGTGCAGCTCGGCTAGCCGAGTTTCAATCTCAGCGGCCGGCATGCTCACCGCGCCGGGCAGGTGAGCGCGGGCAAACACGGGCGCCTCCCGTGTATCGACCGGTACCACGCGACCGGCTTTGAGCAGCTGCGCCAGCTCCTCGGGCTTCAGTGCACCCTCGGCGCGCGGCAAGAACGGATCGAGCATTTCTCGCAGTTCGCGGCGCGGCACGGCGCCCACCTTGCCACCGACCGGGCGACCTTGATGAAAGACCACGAACGTGGGCACCGACTGGACGCCCAGCTGGCGGCCGATCATCGGCGAGCGATCGATGTCGACCATGACGATCTTGGCTTTGCCCTTGAGCTCGTCAGCCAAAGCCTGCAGCTCCGGAGCCATGGTTTTGCACGGGCCGCACCACTCGGCGCCGAACTCGACCAATACCGGTTCTTCGCTGAGTAGGACCTCTTGCTCGAAGTTTCGTTCAGTGACCGTGGGGAGGGGCATGGCAAATTTCTCGAAAGGATCGGAGATGCCCTTATGGCTCCCGCCGTTCCCGGGGTCAAGGCGCAGCAACCCCCGGGCCGGGCGGGCGAAATAGCGCGTGCAAGGCGACGGTGAGCCAAGCCACCGAGCCTGCCGCGAGCAGCGCTGGCAACGGGCTCGGGTGAGGCGCGCCGAGCAGCAGGCCCCAAGTCTCGAGCGCATTGGGCGGGCGCAGGCCGGCTTGCGAGACCGCGGCGTCGAGCGCGGTGAGCCAGGCCACGCTGAACGACGCACTGACGAACAGCGGCCCCAATGCCGCCGACAACCGTCGGCGTAGGAACGCGACCAGCGGGGTTCGGCCCAAGCCGCGCGGCACCGACTCTGCGTCCTCGGCCTCGAGTCGCACGATCTCGCAGCGCAAAAGCCAGGCTTGCTCCAAGCCGCGCAGGACACCCAGCGCACAAACGAAGCTGGTCGTGCTGCTCGTGCCAGCCCAAATCACCGCCGCGACGAAGACCGTTGGCAGGGAACCCACCAAATCACAGGCAAAGCGCAGCGCCCAATCGATCAGCCGTGGTCCGCTCGCCGCTAAGGCCCCGAGCGGTAGCGCAACCAAGAATGCCACCGCCATGATCGACAGACCGGCGAGCACGGCAAAGGCCAGCCCGCGCGCGTAGGCCTGCAACCCGGGTGACAGCGGCGCGAGCGCGGCGGCTAGTACGACCAACAACGCGGCGCCCGCTGCGGCCAGCATCAGGCGACGTTTGGCCGACAGCGGTTCGTTCATCGCACGCTCGCCATCTGGCTCGAGCTGCTGCGCGGGCGAATCAAGTCGGCCGCGTGTCTGAGCAGCAGGGACGCGGAAGCCAGCGACAAAGAAGCGGCCATCCAGGCGTTCACGTCTCCGGACGCCAGCGCAAGCGCCGCGGTTCGACCGAGCCCGGGCAGTTGGAAGATCAGCTCGACCAGCACGATGGCGCTGAGCACGAAGGGAGGATAGGTCGCGCCGAGCGGGGCGGAAACCGAGAACGCGGCCGCGATCGGTGAGACACTCTGGCTCATCGTGGAGCGCGCGAGGTGCCGCGACACCCAAGCCGCCGTCGTGATCGTCACCAAACCGATCGCGCTCGCGAGCCCAGCTCCCGGTCCGGCGAACCAGCGCACGAACGTGGCGCACGGGATTGCGGCGAGCGCAGTGCCCGCGATGGCAGAGGCAACGCGCGTGGCAAACTTGTGGCTACGCCGCTCGAAGCGCGTCCAGACCACACCCAGCGGAAAGCCGCCTCCCAAGCCAACGAACAGCAAAAAGGAGGTCGTGGCCAAGCCCCGCAGCACGAGGTCCAGAGCTCGTTCTCCGCTTTGGGTCCTTCCCAAACCACCGCGCAACACGGCCGCCAGCCATTTCCCGTACTGAGTTTCGACGAACGAAGCAGCCAGGCGACGCGGGCCATCCAGCGCCGAGTATTCGCTGCCGTGGAGCTCCCAAAAGTCGCGCCAAGTATCGGCCACCGCGCGTGCGTCAGCCACGCTTGCGCCGGGCGGACAGCCCACGGCAAGCTCGGTAATGTGCGAGAGCACCGAGTTCAGACGTTGAATGCGAGCGACATCCTCGAGCGTGTCCACTCGTCCCAAAGCGTCGATCAGCGCGGGCAAGGCGAACGTATCGACGTGGATCAGATCCTCGCGGCGGAGCGCGATCGAGCGCTCTGCCAAGCGGCTGGTCAGGTGCCGAACGCTGGCCGTCCGAAAATCGATCGCTCGATCTTGCCAAAAGCGCGTCCAGAACAGCACCGCCTGCGCTCCGTCGGACAGCTCGTCCGGGCTCCCCACTTCCATGCGCATGGCCACCGGCGTGAGTGCCAACGCCACGCGCTCGCGGCTGTGCGGATCGAGCGAGTCGAGCGCTGGCAGCACATAGGGCAGGGCCGCGCCGCCCAGGCGCGCGAGCGAAATTTGCGCGGCGATCGCGGGCCGTCCGCCGCGAGCGATGGCATGCAGGGCGTTGCTCGAAAGCTCGCGCACGCCGATCGGGCGCGGATTGAAGAACACCGGGAAGGCCGCAAAGGGCGAAGCATGCTGGTTGCCGGGCCGCCGAGCGTAGGTCGCCGACGCCCAAAACATGCCGACCGATACGGCGATCAACGTGAGCGCGATCCCGAAGAGTCGTCGGATCGCGGCCCGCACGCTCAAAACGCTTACGCCTAACGCACGAGCAGGTAGCCGAGCATGGCGACGAACAGCATCGCCCCCAGCACCATGATGCCGACCACCGACGGCGGCAGCCCGCTGGTTGGGATCGAGACCGGCTCGTTGTCCATACTGAATGAGGGCGGCGCACCCGAAGCACGGGCCCCGGGCGGCGCCGAGGATAAGCCGGTGAGCGGATTCACGGCGCCCACCATCGTGTGCCCCACGCGCAGCCGTCGCGATTCGCGCGTGGCCTCCTCGCTGGCTTCGGCTTCCGCTTCGTACGGACGCTGAGTGACGGCTGGGGCGCGGACAGTGGTCTCGACGGGCGCCTCGGGCAGGGCGTATTTTTGATACGAGATCAACGCGTCGGGCGCGGGTGGCGAAAGCGCCGGCCCGTCGAACTCGGCCACGATGACCGTGATGTTGTCGTGACCCCCCGCGCGGTTGGCGCGATCGGTCAGCTCTTTGCAGGCCTCCAGCGAATCCCGAGTGGAGAGCAGCACCTCGCGCATCTCGTCCCCGCGAACCATGCCCGACAGGCCGTCGGAGCAAACCAACAGGCGGTCCCCTTTGCACAGATCCACGTACGTGAGATCCACCTGAACGGTCTCGGCGGTGCCGAGCGCCTGCAAGATGATGTTATTATGCTCGAAGGTCTCGGCTTCCTCTTCGGTGAGCTGTCCGGCTTCGATCAATTGGTTGACCAGAGACTGGTCGCGGCTCACCTGAGTGAAGCGGTCGCCGCGCAGCACGTAGGCGCGACTATCACCGACCTGAGCCACGAATAGGCGCGCGTCCATCAGCGCGGCAATCGTGGCGGTTGTGCCCATCCCGCGCCGTGTGCGATCCGCGCGCGCCTCGTTGAAAATGCGCACGCCGGCCTCTTCCACGGCCTGCACCAGCCGCCGGGCGAGATCATCGTGATGTGCCGGCGGATCGCCTTGCACCAACTTCTCGTAGATGATGTCGACCGCCAGCTGGCTGGCGACCTCGCCCGCTGCCGCGCCGCCCATGCCGTCACAGACACCGAGCAGCATGCCGCGCTCGCCGATTGGCGGCTCGCGATCGCTTTCCATCAGGCTGCGTGTTTTGCGGGTCAGGTCCGCAACCAGGAAGTTATCCTCGTTGTGTTCCCGGATCTGTCCCACATCGGTACGGCCGAAGACGCGTACCTTCAGCCCCGACCCGGATCCGTTTTCGGTCATCGCCCGTCCGCCCGCCCGACGTCGAGCCGAAACAGATGTTGTCCGATACGTACGTGGTCGCCCGGAGTGAGCTCGCGCTCGGATCGGATTGCCAAATAAGTTCCATTGGATGAGCCCAAGTCCCGAAGACTGAATGTCCCGTTGTTGGGGTCCCGTGTGATGGCTGCGTGGCGCCGGCTCATGAAGGGATCATTGGTGAAAACGATGTCTCCCTGTTCGCGGCCCACGACCGCTTCATCGCGAGTGGGATAGTAGACGTCTCGAGTGACCCCTTCCACTGTGCGCTGGCAAAGGCGCATGTGGCGTGATGCCGACGGGGAGCCGAAGATTTGCGTGCCGCGCTCCACTGCTGGGCTAAGCCCTTTCTCCGCGTCGCTCACAACCTCGAACCTTAACACTTCCAAGCCGATCAACACCAAATCCCCGTGCTGCAGGCGCTCGGTCGCAGGCGCTCGGAGCCGAACGTATACTCCGTTCACCGATTCCAGGTCCCGAACAAAAAACCGGCCGTTTCGCCGGGTTAGCCGGGCGTGGCGGGGTCCGACATAGGGGTCGTTCGGGAGCAAGATGCTGCCTTCTTCGCGGCCAATGTCGGTCTGGTCGTCGACGATTGGGTAGTCGCGGCCGGGTTTTCCGTCTTGGCCGATCACCACCAGGCGTGCATCGAGCCGTGCTTCCGGCGCTTGCGGTGGAGGTGCGATATGGGCGGGGGCGGGCCCGTAGGCCGACCCGCGGCCATCCTCCGGTCCTCCGGTCAGCCGCGCGCCGCAGAACTGGCAAAAGGACATCTGGCTCGAGTTCGGGCCACGACAGCGGGGGCAGGTGAGCGTTGCGGGGGCCGCCGGCACGAACTGAGGCGCGGGCGGTTGCACCTGCGCCACCGTTCGAGCCTGTGGCGCCGTGGACGGCTCGTGCGAACGGTCGAGTGACCCCCCGCAATTCGAACAGAAGCGCCCGCTGGTCGGGTTGCTCGTGCCGCAGCGGGTGCATTTGCGCTCCGGTGGTCGCTGGGGCGAGAACTCGAACTGCGGCGCGGCAGGCCGCATGGGCGCTTCGCTGGTGCGCACCGCAGCCGCTGGGGCCGGTGGCGCGAACGTCGTCGGCGGCGAAAAGAACGGAGGCAGCACGGAAGGCGTGGCCGGTGGGGCAGCTGCGGCCGGCGGCGCCGGACGAGGGGGGACCGATACGGCGGGCGGCGCCGTTGGCGCTGGAGGCGCGAGACCTCGCGGTGGCGTCGGCGCGACGCCGGCCCCCTCGCCTGAAAGCAGGCGATTCCCGCAGTCCTGACAGAACCTCAGTGACTCCGGGTTTTCTTTGCCGCAGCGGCTACACCTCACCAACGATTGCCCAATCTTTAGTTCCTCGCTTTCATTACTTCAAACAGGGGGCGGAGTGAAAGTGAAGTGCCGACCCTCGGCTACCAGCGAGCCAGCGGGCTCCTGAGTTCGAGGATAAATTCGAGGCCAACGGTGTGGGCAAAGCCAAAGCCGAGGTACTCGTCCGCTCGGACCTGGCCGGTACTGTCGGTCCAGTTGTGGAACAGTAGGCCGCGGTAACCCAGCGCAAGTCCGATCACCGTAGACTGGGTGATCTGAAATTCCAGGCCCAAACCGGCCGCCAACGTCGGTCCGCCCGAGCTCACCTTCCACTCGTTGCCGTAGACCATGGCACCGAAGCCCAGCGTACCGTAGGGAGTGAGGCGATTTCCCGCGTCCAGGTAATAGCGGGCCTCGCCGCGCAGCTGCTGCAGGATGCCCAGCCTGAGTAAGTTTCCCGAGTCCATGCGCGTGAACTCGTAGGCGCCGCCCAGGAACCAAGGCCCGCGCGAGCGATAGCCCATGCGGATGGCCAGGCCGCCCCCGCTGCCCAGGATACAGGGCGTCGTCGAGGTCGAGGGGCAGACGTTGCCACCGGACACCACTTTTTCGAAGGCGACCGCGACCCCGTACTGAAAGTACTCCACATTGTTGGGAGGCGGACGCTGCGACTGCTGGGCCGAAGCACGATTCGCGAACGCAAAAAGAAACAGCAGCGCGAGTGCGCCGAATGCGAACGACGCGGCTTTCCTGCGGTGTGCGCGTGCTTGCGGGTGCGCTTTCGCTTTCGCAGAACAAGCCAGTTCGACCTTTGTCGTCGTCACGGGCTTGACTGTACCCGAATCCTTCGTCTAAAGCCGGGTCGAGTCCCCAGGAAGCTATCGGAATGGAAATTCACCTCGACAAACGCGCTGTCCGGCAGATTCGACTTTCTGCGCAAGAGGCCATCGAGGAGGATGACACTGAGTCACTCAGGGAAGACATCCTCGAGGCATTTACCGAAGATCAGGTCGAGGAAATCGAACGTCGCCTAGACAATGGCGATTTTTTCGAATTTTTGACCGACGTGATCGACGAATGGAGCGGTGACGACGTCGACGAGTTGCTCGAGTTACTCGAGACACAGCTCGGCGAAGTCGGCATCGACCTCAAGACGGAAGCAAAGAGCGAAACCGCCGACGACGAAGACGAGCCGGACGAGCCGGACGACGACTTCGACGACGAAGATGAAGACGACGACGAAGACGAAGACGACGAAGAAGAAGAGAAAGAAGAAGAACCGGAGTGAGCTGGGCCGCGACGGCCAGAGCTCATTCGGCTGATCCGACTGACTCTGGCTTCGTTGCGGATGCTGGCTCGCGGAAGTCCCGCTCGATGTATGCGGCGCATTCGCGCCCAGCAACAGGCGCGACTTTTGCGCACAGCTGGTGCGCGCACGGCGCATAGCGCGACTCCGGCAATCGTGCGACCAGGAGCGTGAGCGGTTCGCACGCTTCCCGCTCGGAAACGCGTGTCGCGAGCAGTGCTTCTTGCCAGAGCGCGTCGTCGCGCAGGGTGCTCGTCGGATAGTCGACGAACACGCCGCGGAAGGCACGGCGCGCGGCTACCGGGTCGTGTCTAGCATCGCGGTACAGCTGCGCGATGCGATAGGCGGCGTCCGCGAAATGCGGGCGCTCGTAGCTGCCCGACAAGCGCGACGTTTCGCGCGCGCGCAGCATGCGCTCGAGCACGGCGATGGCATTTTCGGGTTTACCCAACGCGAGCTCGCCCTCGGCGCCGCGCAGCAAAGCGTCGTCCCAGTATGCACCGTAGGGATACGGGTAGCGATCGGCAACGGCGAGATACGCGCTGGTCGCTTCGGCCGTTTTGCCGAGCGCCTCGAGTCGACGCGCGCGCTCGTAGAGGAGCTGCTCGCCGAGATCGGTCTGGCCGAGCTCCGCTTCGACGCGTTGAATGTAGGCGAGCACCGCCGGATCGCCACCTTGGTCGGCAAGCGCGGAAAAATAACGACGCAGCGCGAGCGCGGCGATGGCCGAACTCGGGTACTTGCGAATGGCGGCCTCGAGCTCGGCGAGACCACCCACGCTGTCGCCGCCCTTGAGCCGCAAATCGGCGAGCGCAAAGGTCGCCCGCGGTGCGCGCTCGCTGTTGCCACTGGCCAGCACGCGGTACCACTTCTGCGCCTCGGCGATGCGCCCGGCACGCTCGTAGCTGGTCGCCGCGCGGTAGCGCGCGTCGGTCCGATCGCGAGCGCTGGCCGCGCTGTCCGCGGCTTTCAACCAACGCTCTGCGGCTTCGCCGAATTGCCCCTGCGAATAGGCGTTTTCAGCCGCGTCGCGCGCTTGCACGTAAGCCGGCGGCAGGCTCGGGGCGCAAGCCACGAGTAACGCCGCCAAAAGTAGCGCGCCCTTCATGCCCGAGCTCCGCGCAGCTGCGCGATTGCGGAGCACAAAAGCTCGGCCGCGCGCTCGACGTCCGCCGCCGCCAGATCCAGATGAGTCACCGCGCGCAGCGAGCGCGGACCGGTGGCATTGACGAGCACCCCGCGAGCGCGCGCTTCGGCAACGATACGCTCCGCGCTCAGTCCGTCGACGGTGAGGGACACGATGTTCGTCTCCGGTGGCACCACGCGCACGTCGGACGACTGCGAGGCGATGCGTGCGAAGGCTTTCGCGGCGTCGTGGTCGAGGCTCAAGCGCGACCGCTGATGCTCCAGCGCATACAGCGCGCCTGCCGCCAGAATCCCGGCCTGCCGCATGCCCCCGCCGAGCATCTTGCGATAGCGCCGCGCCGCGTTGACCGCCTCGCGCGTGCCGACCAGCGCGGAGCCAACGGGCGCACCCAAACCTTTCGAAAAGCAAACGCTCACTGTGTCGAAGGGTCGCGCGAGCTCCGCCTCCGAAAGCCCGCTGGCCAGCGCGGCGTGCCACAGCCTCGCGCCGTCGAGGTGCACCCCGAGCCCGTGCTCGCGCGCCCGACCGACGACGGCCTCCACCAGCGCTTGCGGAAAGATGCGCCCACCGGCGCGATTGTGCGTGTTCTCCAAACAGACCAAAGACGTGCGCGGGTGATAGTCGGCCTTGGGCTTGACCGCGGCGCTCAGCTCGTCCGCGTCGAACAGGCCGCCCGCGCCGGCTTGGGCGAATTGCACGCCCGCCAGCGCCGCGCCCGCGCCCGACTCATAGAACGCCACATGCGCGCCCTCGCCAATCACGACTTCATCCCCCGGCCGAGTGTGCACGAGCAGCGCGATCTGATTGCTCATCGTGCCCGAAGGCACGAACAACGCACTCTCTTTTCCGAGCAAGTCCGCCACGCGCCGCTCGAGCGCAATCACGGTCGGATCTTCGCCGTACACGTCGTCACCCACCGCGGCGCTCGCCATCGCCTCCCGCATCGCGCGCCCTGGTCGCGTCACGGTATCAGAACGCAAATCGAAAACCGGCTCGGTGCTCATCGTGGAACCGGGAGCCTAACAGAGGTTTTGATGGTCACGCATCGCGCCCCATTTCGGCCTAGCCTTCGGCATCAGAGCTCGCCCCTTCGCCCTGCTACGTCTCGACCGAACCAGCACCAAATCGCGCCGCGCGGCAAGCAACGTACGACCATGGGGTCTGTCGATCGAGACGTTGAACGGCTCCCAGATTTATTGACCGCAGAGCCGCATAGGCCGCAGAGATCAGAGGGAGAGGAGGGGGATTTGGGGTTATCGCGCGGGCGGTTGTCCACGTCGCGGGAAATGTCGAGTTGCGATTTGCTCGCCGGCCCGGCCGAGAATCGCTGGCTGTGTTCTGTTATCTGTGTACCCGGTCTTCTCCCCGTGATTCGTTGCAACTAGGCGGTGCGGCCGCCGAATTCATTGTCGCCATTGCATCGGAGCTTCACGAACACTCGTCGTTCGAACACCACTCCGAATAATTTCAAGCCGCGCGCGCCGTGCAGAACGAACCACAAAAACTCTCCCTCCTCTCTTCTGTCTCTGCGACCTCTGCGGCTCTGCGGTCAATCTCTCTCCTCTCTGGATCGACCCGCGACGCCGAAGGCTGGGTGCTCTGCGGCGTGTTGATTGACCATCAACAAAAATTTCGAAGCGCGTTCACTCTGCGTCGCCGGAGTCGGAGTCCGGGGTGGGGGACTCGAGGTCTTCGAGTTTGATCGGTGTGCCTTGGCGGGTGCGTTCGGCGAGGGCTTCGACGAACAGTTCGTAGGCCATGATCTGCGTGGCTTGAGCGAGGTTCACCGAGGGTTGATCGGCGGCCATGGGGATGCGCACGTGTAACGTGGCCCAGGCGTGATCGGCTTCGGACAGGCCGGTCTTTTCGTTGCCGAACAGGAACGCCACTTTGCCCCCGTTGGCGGCGTGTTGCACGGCCCGGGCAGCGGCTTCGCGCGGTTGGATGATGCCGGAGAAGCCGCGGCGCGCGGTGGTCGCGAGCACCAAGCTGACGTCGTTCAGGGCGCTGCCGAGGTCGTCGACGCGGCGCGCATCGTTCAGGACGTCCCAAGATTTTACGGCCATTTTGAAGGCCATTTCGTGCTCAGGGACGGCCAAGCGCCCAGGCTTGATCAGGGTCAGCTGGGTGAAGCCCATGGTCTTGATTGCGCGCGCCACGGCGCCCACATTTTCTGGATAATGCGGGCGCACGAGCACGAACTGCGTTGCTTCGTGAATCGGCAAGCGTAGCTTCGGTTTGGGGATGTCGAGTGGTTTATCGAAGCTCATTGCTTTCTCGGAATTTCGAGTTGCTGCGAACGCGCACAGCGAAAGCCGAGCGAGGGACGCCGTTCGGTCGGCAAGTAGGCGCCGCGCGCGGCGCCGCGCAGCCATGCCATGGGTGACTCGTAGCTGCCACCGCGCACGACGCGAGCGCTGGTGGCTTGTGCGGCGTCGGGACCCTGCGGATCGATTTGCTCCGCGTCGGGGTATTGCGTCGCGTAGCGATCTTGGACCCACTCCGAGACGTTGCCGGCCAAGTCCAAAAAGCCATCCGGGGTACGCCCCGCGTTGAACGAACCGACGGGCGCGAGTTCACTGAAGCCGTCCGCGTCGTCCGTCAGGTCGATACCCAGCCGACCGTGATTGGCCAGCCGCGTGTTGGGGAATTGGCCCCAGGGAAAGCGGCGACCGGCCGGGCCGCGCGCCGCGCGCTCGAACTCGGCCTCGGTCGGCAGGCGGGCGCCGCGAAAGGTGCAGAAGGCTTGCGCGTCGTCCCAGGTCACCAGGGTGACCGGGAAATGGGGCTGTTCGAAGCGCCGCGCGCCGCGCTCGTAGGGTGGCGCCTTGCAGCGGCCGACGCGCACGCAGGCCTCGAATTCGGCCACCGTGACTTCGCGGCGGTCCAAGAAGAAGCCGGATAAACGCACGCGATGAGCCAGTGATTCATCGGCGAAGCTGCGCTCGTCACAGGTCGTCGCCAAAGGTTCGTGTTCGCACAGCACGGTGGCGTCGATGATCTCGGCGGAGGTGGAGCCCATCACGAACTCGGAGGCGGGCACGCGGATCATCAGTGAGCCGCGCGCGCGCAGCACTTTGAGTCCGCCGCTCAGCGCAGCCTCGGCTGGGCTTTGTCCGAGCGGCCAGGGCATGAGCCGAGCGCTGTCCGGATTGTCAGCGTGGGTATCCGGCGGCGCGGCCAAGGAGAGCAGCAAGGCCAGGGCGACGCTCAGCACCAGCCGTTCGCCAAGCGCGAGCCGCGGGCCGCGTTTCACGGCGGAACCACCTGCTCACTGCCCGCGTCGCTGCCGCTCACCGCCCCCGCGTCGGCGGCGGCCGCCGCGCGCGCGGCCTTGGCCAGAGCTGCGTCACGGGCCAGCTCTTTGCGCGCGGCTTTCGGCTTCTTCGGCAGCGGCTCGGCCGCCACTGGCGGCGCTGAGCCGGCCTTGCTGGTGGGCGCGATTTGCACCTGTTCGGCGCGCGGTTCCGGCGCGTGCTCGGCTTCACGCAGGCCGATGCTCAGCTGAAACCCGGCGATGCCGAGCAGGGCGCCGACCGCGGCGCCACCCAGCACGAGGCGCGTGGTGCGAGTCTCATGAGCGGAGGGCGCGCTGGTTTGGTGCCGCAGATCGGGAATGGTCGGGAGTTGCACGCGTGGGCTTTGCCAGAGCGCTTCGGCCAACGCCTTGCCGAAGGCGCGCGAGTCTTCGAAGCGCGCGCTGGGGATTTTCGCCAAGCCGCGCGCGAGCACGGCATCCACGTGCGGATCGAGGCCGGCGTATGCCGCCACTCGGGGCGGCTCGTCGGTGGTGATGCGCGTCGCCACCGCGATTGCGTCTTCCCCAGGGAAAGCGCGCTGTCCGCTGACCGCTTCGTACAAGGTCGCGGCGAGCGAAAACTGATCGCTCAGGGGTGAGAACTTTCCGGATGCGATGCACTCCGGTGCGCTATAAGCCGGGGTGCCGAGCAAGCCGCCGTCACGGGTGAGCGTAGAATCTGGCACGCGTGCGATCCCGAAATCTGCCACCTTCGCGCCCGTGGGCGTCAAGATGATGTTCTCCGGCTTGATGTCACGGTGTAACACTCCGGCGGAATGCGCGGTCGTCAGCGCGTCACCCACTTCACGCGCGAGCTTGGCAGCGGCTTCGGGCCCGAGCGGGCCTTTTTGGATTCGTTCCTTGAGCGTCAAGCCCTCGGCATATTCGAAGACCAAGCACAGCCCGAGCTCCGGATCTTCCCCCATGTCGTGCAGGGCCACGATATTGGGGTGACTGACGCGCGCAGACGCCCGCGCCTCTTGCCGCATCCGATGCAAGAGGGTGTCGTGCTGCTCGGGCGGAATGTTGAGATCGTCGCGCAGCAGCTTGATTGCCACACTGCGGTCCAGCACGGGATCGTGTGCCAAGAGCACGCGGCCCATCGCCCCGCGACCGAGCAAACGCTCGATCCGGTAGCGGCCGATCTGCGCTGGTAGCGCTTTCTCCGAAGACTCCATGCCGGGGAGCCTCCATCTATCCCCGGCCTACCTCGGGCTTCAATCGCTCAATCGGTGCCCGCGTCGGCTTCGGGCTTTTTTTGGGGCGGCGGGGGCGGTATGGGTTTGTGAGGGGGGACGCCGTACTCGTCGTGAAGCTTCCGGATCAAGCCGTCGCGCAGCACCTTCTCGTGGTATTCCGGCATGGTCGGGATTTGGACGAATAATTTGACGTGACCATCCGTGTCGACGATTTCGACCGTGCCGGTGGCATTGCCCTTGTTTTGCCCGGGCGGCTGATAGCGGAAAATCAGGTAGGCGGCATCCGGGTCGCGCTCCACGACCTCGTAGCCGAGATCGACCCGCAAGTAGCGGAGCGCGCCGCTATAGGTCTGTGCCTTACTATACTCGGACTCTCCGCCTACGCGCGCGGTGGCGCGGTGGGCAAACAAGAGCGCTGCCGATAGTAGAACGCCCGCCAAACCGAGCGAGCGACGCGTGGGTCTCCGCATCGCTGTTCGCTTAGCAAAAGAAGCCCGGTGTGGCCAAATTTCGGGCGCGCGGCGTTACTCGGGAAGGACGCCCGCGAGCAACTGCGCCGGCCCTTCACGCAGCATGAACGTCACTTCTTCCGCGCCATACAACTCGCGCAAGCGCTCGATCCCGCGGGCGACCTCAGCCACGTCCGAAGGGCGATGCGCGTCGCTGCAGGCAGCGTGGTACAGCCCGCGTTCGAGCAGCTCTTCTGCGCAGCTTTGGGCTTTTCGCCCGTACTTGCCGATCAACGACGCGACATCGAGCAGGGCTGCGCTCCCGGAGTCGACCATGTTTTCCAGGATCTCGGGGGAGCGCCACAGGCATTGGTAGCGCTCGGGATGTGCGATTACCGGCAGCAAGCCACGAGTTCGCAGATCGAACAGCCGATGCTGAATCATCGGCGGAAAATCGATCTGGTAGAACTCGAGCAGCACCGCCTTGCCGCCGGGGTAGGGCAGGCCTTCACCGCTCAGCAGTCGTTGGAACACCACCTCGTCGAAGTAGTGCTCGCTACTGAGCGAGAGCTCTGGCAAGCGCTCGCCCTCGGGCAACGTGCTCTTGAACCGCGCGAATGCCGCGCCAATCGTGGCGGCCGTGTTGTCGAACATGCCCGGGCGCGTGTGGGGGGTGGCCAACACGCGCGCAAAGCCGAGCGAGCCCAAGCCGCGCAGCATGGCCAGACCATCCGCCGCCGAGCTTGCGCCGTCATCGATGCCAGGCACGTAGTGACAGTGCAGATCGATGAAGCCGCTCATGTCGGCCTGAGCATAGTCGCACGCGGCCAGATGGCACGCTTCGCTTCAGTCAGTGCGAAAGTCGCGCCTTTTTTTCGACCAAGATGCGCTGGCATCCGCGTTCGATCCCGCCCAGCGCCGAGGAGAGCCCAGCGCCGCGCCCGGAAATGAACATCTCGCAGCCGTCCACGGCCAAGCGACGCACCTCGGTGCCCCGACCGAGCAGGTCGAGGTTCGTGGGCAGGGAGGTGGTGGCCGAGCCGAAAAGCGGCGCCACGGCCGCCAGCTCGTCGCACAATTCGGCCGCCCCCGCCCCAGCTACGAGCAAACCGAGCTCGTCGCCGAGCACCAGCGCGTCCAGCGCCGCCGAACGCCGGGCAGCCTCCAGTAAGCGGGTGAGGGCCACCTGAGTGTTTTCGCTGCGGGCCTGACGACGATCCTGCTTGGGGTCGAACATGTGGCGCCCATTTTTGTCGCCCTCGCTGGGTGGGGCCAAGTTTTGGTAGGACGCCGAGCGCGCCCTTCTCATGCTACACGCGAGGCTCGATATGGCCGATTCGCTCCGCCCGCTCCTGCAAGGCAAACAGATCGTGGTTTGCGTCGGGGCCGGCGGCGTTGGCAAGACCACGGTGGCCGCCACGATCGCCTTGGGCTTCGCTCAGCAAGGCGAGCGAGTGCTGTGCATCACCATCGACCCGGCCAAGCGTTTGGCCGACAGTTTGGGCATCGGCGCGATGAGCGCGGAAGAGCAGCTGGTCAGCCCGGAGCTATTCGCGAAGGCAGGGATCCAGATCCCGGGTCAGCTGACGGTGCTGATGCTCGACACCAAGCGTACGTTCGATGATCTGGTTCGGCGTCACGCTTCCAGCCCGGAGGTGCGCGATCGCATCTTGCAAAATCGCATCTACACTTACGTCTCCACCAGCTTGGCGGGGACGCAGTCGTACATGGCCATGGAGAAGGTGCTCTTGGTCCGGCAAGATCCACGCTTCGATCGGATCGTGCTCGACACGCCCCCGACCAGCAACGCGCTAGATTTTTTGGACGCGCCCGAGCGCTTGATTGAAGCCATCGACAGCGCGGCCATGCGCTGGCTCGTGCAAACCTTCGAAAAGTCGGGGCGCTTCAGCTTGAACTTGGTGGCGCGTGGTGTGGCCTTGGTGCTGCGCGGCATCGGTCGGCTCACGGGCAAAGGTTTCCTCGAGCATTTGGCGGAGTTCGTGGTCGAATTGAACGAGCTCTTTGGTGGCTTTCGCGAGCGCGCGGCGCTGGTGGCCAAGGCGTTTCGGGCGCCTGATTTGGCGTACGTGCTGGTCACCTCGCCCGCGCCCGCTGCGATCGACGAGGTGAGTTACTTCGCGGCGCGCCTGCGCGAACAGGGCATGCGCCCCGACGCCGTCGTGGTCAATCGCTTGCAGCCGAATCCTGCGCGCGCCGCCACGGCCGAGGTCGCGAGTGCGGCGCGTGAGCTCGGGCTCGAGCTTTCGGCGCACGCGCTCGGGGGGGTGGAGCAAGCCGCCGCGGACGATCGCACACGAGCCGCCTTCGAGGCCGAGCAGCTCGCGGTACTCGATTCGTCACTCGGCGCGGAGCGCCCCGCGATCTTGCACGTGCCGGTGCTCGCCGCAGACGTGCACGACGTGCGGAGCCTCGCGCTAGTGAGCGCGCGGCTTTTTCCGTGAGCGCGACGCGACCACGCTCGCCGGCGCGTTCTCGTTGCGCTTGCGCGCGCGGTACTCGACCGTGATCGGTACGGCGCGGAAGTCGAACGCCTTCCTGATCTGATTGGCGACGAAGCGCTTGTAGGCTTCGGTGATGTAGTCCGGTGCGTTGCACATGGCCACGAAGCGCGGCGGATGGGACTCGGCCTGGGTCACGTAAAAGATGCGGGGCGCGCGGCCCTTGCTGGTGGGTGGTGGGTGACGGTTCAGCACGTCCTCGAAGAAGCGATTCAGCTCGCCCGTGGGCACGCGGCGCTTGAACTCTTTGCCCGCGCGCGCGGCCAGATCCAACAGCTCTTTCACGCCGCGGCCGGTCTTGGCGCTGAGGTGGACGATCGGCACCCAGCCGGCGAAGCGCAGCTCTTCGCGCGCCTTTTCTTCGGACTCGGCCTGCTCTTTCTTGTTTTGCAGATCCGCCTTGTTCAGGCCCACGATCACCGCGCGGCGGCGTTCGAGGCACATGCCGAGCAGCCGCGCGTCTTGCTCTTGCAAGCCGAGCACGGCATCGCACATCAAGATCACCACCTGCGCGCGCTCGATCGCGCGAATCGCCTGCAGCACGCTGATCAGCTCGACCCCACGCTCGACGTTGGCTTTCTTGCGAATGCCGGCCGTATCTACGATCAAGAAAGTGCGACCGTCGGCTTCGATGCGCGCGTCCACCGGGTCGCGCGTGGTGCCCGGGCGAGCGTCGACGAGCGCGCGTTCGCTGCCCGTCAGACGATTGAACATCGAGGATTTGCCGGCGTTGGGCCTTCCGATCAAGGCCAGGCGCGGGATGATTTCGTCTGGCTCGTCCGACTCGGCGGCGCCGCGGGCGGCCTTGGGCAAGTGCTTGGCGACCGCTTCGGCCAGATGGGCCGTGCCGCGGCCATGCAGCGCGGAGACCGCGATGATGTCCGGCACGCCCAGCTCGTACAGCTCGTTGGCAGCCGGGATCTTGCTGGCCGTGTCGACCTTGTTGGCCACGTAAATGACCGGCTTTTTCGAGCGCCGCAACAGCTTCACGGCTTCGCGATCGGGGCCGGTCACGCTCATCGAGCCGTCCAGCACGCACACGATCACGTCCGCTTCCTCAATCGCGGCGTTCACGTGGCGCGCGATGCCCTGCTGCATCGGGTCGTCGCTGGTCGGGTCGAAGCCGCCGGTGTCGACCAAGGTCACGTTGTGGCCGTGGATGTGCGCCGGCGCATAGTGGCGATCGCGCGTGACACCCGGTTGATCGTCGACGATCGCCAATTTCTTGCCGATCAGACGATTGAACAGCGTGCTCTTGCCGACGTTCGGCCGGCCCACCACGGCGACGATGGCGCTCATTTCGCCCTCGGCGCGGAGCGCTTCTTGTTTTTGCTGCGGGTCGGCTTCTTGGCGGCAGCGACTTTGGCGAGGCCCACCGGTGCGTCGTAGCCGAGCTCGGCCAGCTGCCGCGGCATGCTCTTCCACTGCGGGGTCACGCGCACGAACAGCTCGAGGTGCACCTTGTGACCCAGTAGCTCGCGGATGCGCGCCTGCGCGCCGACGCGGATCTGCTTGATCTGAAGGCCGCCCGTGCCAATGATGATCTTGCGCTGGCCGACCTTCTCCACGTGAATCGTGGCTTTGATCGACGACGACGTGGCGCCTTCCGCGAATTCGTCGATCGACACCGCGACCGCGTGCGGGATTTCGCCGCGCATCGCCAAGAGCACCTGCTCGCGGATGTATTCGCGCACGAAAAAGCTGGTCGGTCGATCCGTGAGCGTGTCTTCGTCGAAGCCGATACCCCCTTCCGGCAATGCTTCGGCCAGCGCATCGAGCACGCGCTCGACGCCGTCGTCGGCCTTCACGCTGATCGGGATCAGTGCCGCAAAGTTGCGTAGCTCTTGGTAGGCGACGAGTGCGGGCAAGAGCTTGCTCTTGTCACGCAGCGCATCCACCTTGTTCACCGCGAGCACCACCACCGCGTCCTTCGGCACGCTGGCAAAGAGCTCCTGATCGAGCTCTTGCACGCTCTTTTCTTTGGCCGCCTTCTTGGGCGGAGTCAGCGCCGAGATGTCGGTCATGAACAGCACCACGTCGGCCGTGCGCGCCGCATCGAGCGCGGAGGCGTTCATGCGCCGCCCCAGCTCCGAGCGCGGCGTGTGCACGCCCGGCGTGTCGAGAAACGCCAATTGCACGCCCTCGCGGTGCACGACGCCGAGCACGTTGTCGCGCGTGGTTTGCGGGAGCGGCGAGACGATGGCGAGTGGCTCACCGAGGACGCGGTTCAAGAACGTCGATTTTCCGACGTTCGAGCGCCCCACGATGGCAATGGTTCCAAAACGCATGAGTGTTCGAGTCCGATGGTGCGCGGGCTAGACGAGGACCGAAAGTGGTGCCCACAGAGGAGGTAGAGCGGCGCCGCGCCGCGCACACCTTCCACCGTTTCTCCCCGGTTGCAACGACAAGAAACACCGGCTACTACGCGCGCAGGCTGCGATGAGCGAGGAAAACGCGGGCGCTTCCGGAGCAAGCGCGGCCGGTGACTCAGAAAATACCGCACAATTGCCGTCCGCGGCAGGAGCGCGCCGGGCCAGCTACGGCTTTTTACCCTGGTTTGCGCTGTTGGTGGCCGCGCTCAGCCTATTTGCGCCGCTTTGCTCGAGCGGCATCTGGGATCCGCCCGAGCGCGAAGTCGCGGAGTTCGCTCGGCGCATCGCGCTCAATCTGCTCGGCGGCCATCAGCTTTCGGTGGACGGTGCGGACAACCAGGTGCCGACGCGCAGCGAACTCGGCCGGGGAGAGCTGCCCTTCACCTCGATTGCGCTCGGCTTCCGGGTGTTCGGCTTGCACGAGTGGGCGGGCCGCTTGCCACTGGCCATTTGGGGCCTGGCTGGCCTAGCTGCCACGTATTGGCTCGTGAGTCGGCTCGCCGATCGGCGCAGCGCCTGGTTCTCGGTGTTGGTACTGGCCACCATGCCGCTCTATTTCCTACACGCGCGGACCATGCTGGGCGACATCGTGACGATGTCGGCGCTGGCCTTTGCGCTGGGCGGGCTGGGCTTGGCCGTGTTCGAGCGCGGCGTGCCGCTCGGCGCTGCCCGCGGGCTCGCCCTCGGTCTCGGGCTTTTGGGCATGCTGTGCGCGCTGCTCTCGCGCGGGGTGCTGATCGGCGTCGCCGTTCCTGCGTGCAGCGTCGGCGTCGTCTGGTTCGTGCTGCGCGCAGCGCAGGTCAGCACCCGCGAGCGCTTCGGGGACGCGGTCGGCGCGCTCGCGCTCGCGGTCGGCGTCGTGTCTGGCGCGCTGGGTTGTCGTGCGCTGCTGCAAGCTCCGGAGAGCGGCGGAGCGTTTTCACTCTGGCTCGGCACCGCGGTCAATCGGCCGCACGTGCTGCCGACCTTCGACAGCGTGCTGCTGCAATTGGGTCACGCGCTGTTTCCGTGGAGCGCGCTGTTGCCGCTAGCGCTGGGCTCGCTCTTGCGCGCGCCGCCGATGCCCGCGGGGTTCGCGCGCGAGCAGGAAGCGGCGTTGCGCCTGTTGTGTTTGACCGCGCCCGTGCTGGCGCTGGGCGCATACGGCATTTCGGCGCCGGTCCTGGGCACCATGCCGTTCGGTGCGGTCGGCGTGCTGGCGATCGCGATTGCCCTGTTCGCGCGCGATTTCGAGCGCGGCCTGCCTATCTCACGGGCGCTGCCAATGGTCGCCTGTGCCTTCGCCATCTTGCTGTTGGTCGATTTCAGGAACTTCCCGGAAAAGGGCTTGAGCGCTTTCTGCGTCAGCGACGCGCACTTTCCGGACAGCTTCCGCGCCGCTGGGGAACGCTGGCTCACCGGAGGCACCCTGATTTTTTGCGGCGCGTTCTTCTTTCTGCTGCAGGAGCGCTCGAGTCACCAGGACGCACGCTTTCAGCTCGGTGAGTACCGGGTTTGGCCGCGCGTGCTGCGCGAGCTTTGGGCAGGCAATCTGCTGTTCGCGCTGGTCGTGCTGGAGGCCGCGCTCGTCGGGTTGTGCGCACTGGGTTGGCTCAGTACCCACGTGCGCGTACTCGACAACCTCGAGCTGCTGGGCACCGTGCAGCGCTCCTGGGCGGCGGCGGCCGCCGTCGCATTGCCGGGTCTGCTGGCCTCGCCGCTATTGCTGCTGGCCGTGCGCGACGCGTTTCGCACGCTGTTCGATCCCGAGCTCGGGCGTTTGCTTGGCCCAGGCGCGTCTGGGCACGCCGAATCGAAAGGGCTCTCCCGCGGGCAGGCGGCGTTGATCGTGTGCGTCGGCTTCGGTCTGTGCTTGAGCCTCGGCTACTACCCGATGCTGGCCGCGCAAATCTCTCCCAAGCGCGTGTTCGATGCGTATCGGCAACAAGCGAAGACCGGTGAGCCGCTGGGCATGTTGGGCGAGGGAGCCGCCAGCGCGACCTACTACGCCGGGCATACCGTGCCCGCATTCGACACGGTCGAGCACGCGTTCGATTGGCTCTCGGCCGGTCGAGAGCGACGCTGGCTCGTGATTCGTGACGCGGATCTCGGCCCATTGAACGCGCTTTATCGCGCGCAGCAAACCCCGCCGCGGAACCTGCCCGTGATCGACGGCAGCTCCAGCGAGATCGCGCTCGTCTCCAATCGCTTGGGCGCGTCAGCGAACGACAATCCGCTCGCGCGTTACGTGCTCGAGCAGGCCCCGACGCCCAAGCACGTGCTCGACGCAAACTTGGGCGACAAACTCGACGTGCTCGGTTGGGATACGCTCGACCTCGATGGTCATCCGGTCGACGCGGTCGATCCCGGCCGTCACTACGTGTTCGTGATTTACTTTCGGGTCGTCCAGCCGATCAGCGGCTCTTGGCAGACCTTCATTCACGTGGACGGGTTCCAACGACGCTTCAACGGGGATCACCCCACTTTGGCCGGGAAATATCCGTTCAATCTTTGGCGTGTGGGTGATTTCATTGCCGATCGAAGTGAGTTCGCGCTCGAGCCCAACTTCGGAAGCGGCAAATATCGGGTGTACTTTGGTCTCTACAGTGGAAACCGGCGGCTCGAGGTGCGGCGCGGTCAGGCTGTGGAAAATCGCCTCGAAGCGGGCTTTCTCGATGTGCGCTAAACGCGCCATGCATTGCTCCGTGACACCTGCTCACAATGGGGTTAAGCGAAAGCCGTGAACGACGAGCACGGAAAGCCGTCAGATCCGCCCGTTTCGGAACATCCTCCCGTTTCGGAGCGTCGGATTTACGAGCGCGTCGATGTCGAGTGGTCGGTCGACTGCGAAACCGAGCAAACGTTCCTGTACGCGAGCATCACCAACATCTCCGAGATGGGGATCTTCGTCGCCACGCACGAGCCGCTGGAAGTCGGCACGCGGCTCACGTTGCGCTTTGCCCTTCCGGGTGAAGAGTCGCCGTTTAGCCTGCTCGGCCAAGTCCAATGGGTGAACCCGATCCGCATGCTGTCGGACAATCCCAACCCGGGCATGGGCATTCGCTTCGTCGACCTCTCGAGCGAAAATCGCGAACGCATCATCAACTCGGTGCGCACGATCGCGTACGTGCGCGACAACACGAACTGAGCCCGAGTTCGCCCCTCGGAGCTCGTTTTTTCCGAAGCGCGAACGTGCTTACGCGGTAAGTCACGCACTTTTCGCGGGAAAATCGCCATAACTCGGCAAAGAAACCGGCCCCCAATGACAAAACCGTGACCCCGACCAGGGACTCGGCTGCTACAGTGCCGCACCGATGCGCCCCCGTATTGCCGCCGACTACCGCACGCTGCTCTGGGTGATGATCGCTCCCGCGCTGGTCGCGCTGCAGTTCGCCCGCCCGGATTTGGTCAAGTACCTGTGGTGGGTGAGCGCCTATTTTGCCCTCGCCTGCGGCGTGATCGCGCACAACCACAACCATTGCCCGACCTTCAAGGGCAAGCTCCAGAATCAAATCTTCGGCAACTGGATTTCGATTTTCTACGGCTACCCGACGTTTGCCTGGATCCCGACCCACAACCTGAACCATCACAAGTACGTGAACCGGGCCGGGGACGCGACGATCACCTGGCGTTATACCAATCGCCACAACCTGCTGGTCGCCGTCACTTACTTCTTCGTCTCGAGCTATTGGCAGAGCGATCCGATCAAGTTCTTCATTCGCAAGGCGAAGAAGGAGAACCCGTCTCTGTACCGGCGCATCCTGCTCCAATATACGATTTGGGGCGGCGCGCACCTCTCGCTCTTGGCCGTGTCGGTCGCCCTGCACGGCTTGAAGACCGGCCTGTACGTGTACGTGATGACCCTGCTCGTCCCCGCGTTCTTCGCGCTCTGGACGATCATGCTCTTCAACTATGATCAACACGTGCACACCGACCCTTGGTCGAAGCACAATCATTCCCGCAGCTGGGACGGAAAGCTGCTGAATTTCCTGCTTTTCAACAATGGCTACCACAGCGCGCACCACGAAAACCCGGGCGTGCACTGGAGCAAATTGGCCGAAACGCACGCCGCGCTCGCGCCGCTGATTGACCCCGCGCTGATCGAGCGCAGCCTGTTCTGGTACTGGACTCGTGAGTACTTCGTGGCGCCGTTCATCCCCAGCATGGGCTCGAAACAAATCGGCCGCGCGCCGTTCGACGCCCCGGATGGCGGCCCAGTGAACGTGACGTCCGCGGATGTGGACGTGGGTGAAGCGGGAACGAACGCGCAAATGGTGGGCTCGTGAAAGGAAGGACGCGCGGCGCCTGCGGCGCGCGGCTGGAGACTCACGTTGGCGCACGCTCGGACGGGGCGCTGGGTCGCCCGCGCTGAAGCCGGTGCAAAGTAGGCGCCTGTCCGGTCAGCCTTTGTAGGTCTCCATCTCGTTCGCAGATAGATCGTGATCTTTTCTTCCAAGACTTTTCGCTCGCTTTAGTTCCGGGCATTCGGCTGAGCTGTCTTCCGCGCGCCCGGCGCGAGGCGTGCGGCGTGCGGCGCTGCGCGCGCACCGAGAGGAGAGGGAGCGGAGACGGCGTTCGGCTGAGCTGTCTTGCGCGCGGCCGGCGCGAGGCGTGCGGCGCTGCGCGCGCACCGGAAGATGAGGGGGCGCGAATGAAAAACGAGTTTGCATTCGAACTCCTTTTTCACTTGGCGAGGGGCGCCGCGGCGAGAACTTGGTGCATTCGCGAGCTGCGTGGCTGGATCGCGAGCGCCCACTCATCAATTGGAGTGGGGGCTGCCTCGCAGCAGATCGCTTGCACAGGTGTGGAGCGTCGGAGGGCCGCGCTGGGCGATTTTTCGTTCACGTTCACGTTCACGTTCACGTTGGAGAGGGTGAGCGGTCCGCGTTACTTGCTCGCGGCGGGCTTGGCGGGGGCGCTCGCGGATTTGCCTTTGGCGGCGGGGGCGGCGGCGGGCGGCGAAGCGGCGGGGGCGGCGGCGGCGCGGCGCGCAGCGAGTTCCTGATCGGCGACGCGTTGGTCGAGTTCGGCGATCGCCTCTTTGGCGCGAGTCTTGTAGCTGGGGTCGGTGGCCAACTGCTCGTAGTTCGAGCGGGCGCGGGCCAGGTCGCCCAAGGAGCGGTAGCAGTCAGCGGCCTGCCAAGCGGCGTCGCTGCCGACCGAGCCTGGGTAGCGCGTATGGATTTCTTCGAAACGGGGGGCGGCGGTTGGGCAGCCGGAGATCCGGCGCAGGGCTTGCGCCCCATACAACGCCGCGTTCGCGGCGTGCGGGCCGCCCAGAGTCGCGATTTCGTCGAAGCGACGCTGGGCTTCGCTGTAGCGACCGTCGCGATAGGCGGCCATCGCCGCGTCGTAGCTGGCGTCGCTGTCGCTGCTCGGCTCGCTGCTGCCTTCGAGATCTTTGTCGTCGCCGCTCGCGCCCAATGCGGAGCCCGTGCGCGCTTCTGCGGCTGGCGCGGCAGCGTATGGCTCCGGTGCGGCTTGCGGCGCCAAAAGCTTGGGTTCCGCGACGCGATCGCGACGCGGCGCGCCGTCTTCGCTGCGCGGACTCTGCGGCGCGGGAGCGGGGGGGCGCGCCGCGACCCGCGCTGCTTCGGGCACGTCGGGCTTCTTGGGCACGATGGTGACCGAATCGTTGTCGCTCTCCGGTACCCCGCGTTCGGTGACCAGCACGTGTTCGCGATCGCCCGGTTGCGCGCGCAAGAAGAACAGACTCGAACCGATCATCAACATCAAGAGCGCGGCCATCGACACCTGAGGTCGCATGGCGTAGCTCGCGAGCAGCGATAGCCCGCGACCGAGTCGCTTACCGATCGGCAAGAGTTGTGCGGCTTGCTCCTCGGCTTGCAGGATACGAAGCTCGAGGCCTTCGGGCGGTTCGACCAAAGGCAGCGCGCCGACTTCGCGCGTCGCACGCAAGCCCGAACCGATGGCTTTGCAACGCGCGCAGTGCTCCATGTGGCGCTTGGCCGCGGCGGTCGTCAGCTCATCCAGCTCGTCGTAGAGCAGGTCGAGCACGATTCGGTCGAACTTCTCGCAATCCACGGTAAATACCTACAAAAACGCCTAGCGCAGCGCGCGGGCGTACTCCTCGAAATCGCTCAGTGCATCCTTCAGTCGATCGAGTGCATAGCGCATCCGGCTCTTGACCGTGTTCTCACCCACACCCGTGATCTCGGCAATGTCTCGAAACGGTAAGTTGGCGACCTCGCGCAGCAGGAACACCTCTCGCTGATCGTCCGGCAAGGAGTCGACGGCCCTCACGATCGAAGACCGCACTTCCGCCGAGAGCGCCCCGCGTTCGGCGCTCGCCTGCGGGCTGGGATCGGCGATCGTCTCACCGAGCAGCTGGGCGTCGGTCTGATCGCTCTGCGGTTGATCCAGGGAAGCGTGACGACGGTGCGACTGCTTGCGCAGCTGGTCGATGCAAAGGTGACGCGCGATGGTGTAGAGCCAGGTCAAGAAGCGCGCTTCGTGTTTGAACTCAGCCGCGTTTTGTACCAAGCGCATGAAGACGTCCTGGGTCACATCCTCGGCAACCGATGGCACGCGAAGTTGACGCAGCACGAAGTTGTAAATCGGGCGATTGTGACGACGCACGAGTTCCACGAACGCTTTGCGCTCGCCTCTCTGGTAGCGCACCATGAGCATCTCGTCCGTTGCATCGCCCTGCACGGCCGCCATTCGGGAATTCACTCTCGCCGGCAGGCGGCAGGGCGCTCGTTGCTTGGGATGAGACCTCCGTCTGAGGTCAGGGCCGATGCCCGATTAATACGTCCCATGGCGGCGTTCGATCTGCGGTCCGATCCGGTCTTCCAACCGTAGCGCTCGGCCCGTGTTTCCCGCAAGACGCAGCATTTCTAAGCGATTCGCTGGGGCTCGGCCCGGCCAGCAGGGGCACTCGCGAACGGCGGGCCGGCGGGGATCCCGCGAGCGCGGGCGCGCCGGTGTGACCGATTTGCGCGCCGAGTGATCATCCGGGGGTCGTTACCCCCGGCTCGCGCAACCTCGCGAAGAAGTGTGAAAATCCGACTTGGCGGGAAGGCTCGCGCGGTGGAAGATGCCGGGCGGAGCTTGGGGCTCCATTCGACGCTCGAGTCTTGCTGCCGGGGATCTGAAGCCGCCCCGGTGTCGATTCTCCTCTCCAACGAGATTGAGGGTAGTGATGCGCCTTAGCAAAGCCTTTTGGTTGTCCGCAGTCGCGGGAATTATTTCGTTAGCGTCTGCCGTCCAAGCGCAAACGCCGGCGAGCAGTGCCAAGGCTGCCCCCGCTGCCGCGGCGCCTGCTCCTAGCGCAAAGCCCGCCGACAAAGCGCCGGTTGCGGCGAGTGCGAGCGCCGCGGCGCCCACTTCGCCCGCGCCTGTGCCGACACCGGCGACGGCGACCCCGGCGACGGCAACACCCGCGCCGGCAACGTCGGCCACGCCCAGCGCTCCGCCCGCGGCCGCTCCGGCCACCGGCTCGCCCCAGCTCGACGGCTCGACTTACGTCGTCCGCCTCCGCGATCTCGAGCAGCACATCGACGAGCTCAAGGAACAGATTCGACGCAGCCACACCCGGCTCAGCCTGCTCAGCGACACCATCCTGTCCGGCGGTGCCGGCGGCGCGCGAGCCGAGATCACGTTTCGCAACGACTTGAGTAGCGCGTTTCGCCTGACCGGCGCGCTGTTCGTGCTCGACGGCGCCGTTCAGTACAACAAGCAGGACGAGGCCGACGACAGCGCGCTCGCCAATCAGAAAGACATTCCGATTTTCATCGGCTCGATCCCGCCGGGCGACCACACCGTCCAAATCGTGCTTCAACTGCGCGGCAATGGTTACGGCGTGTTCTCCTACCTCAAGGGTTACAAGTTCAAGGTGCCATCCAGTCACTCCTTCACCATCACCGAGGGCAAGACGCTCAAGCTCGACGTCATTGCCTGGGAGAAGGGTGATGTGACCACGGATCTCACCGACCGTCCGGCGATTCGCTTCACAGAAAACGTGCGCTCGGGCACGGCGACCACGGAAAGCGCGCCGCCCGCTGCGGGCCCGGCGACTCCGGCATCGGCCAATGTCGGCGTTTCGGTGGGCGCGGGAGGTAAGTGATGCAAAAGCGGCCGTTCAGGAGCGGTGAACTCGCCGCGGTCGGCTTGGCTTTGTTTTTTGCGCGCCCGAGCTTCGCGCTCAGCACCTCCGAAGCCCAGGGCCGAGCCACTACCGCGATTCAGGGCGTCGAAGCCGAGATCGGCAAGCCGCCCCCGCCGTCCAAATTCCGTGAGCCCCCGGCCACGCCCGCCGTCCGACTCGCGAACGCGGACATGCTGCTGCACGCGAAGAATTACGATGCGGCAGTCGAGATCCTGAGCAAGGTGCTGGAGCTCAATCGCCAGGGCAAGGCCTCCGAAGCAGACTACGCGGATGCCTCCTACCTGATCGGCGAGGCGTATTTTCAGTCGCGCCAGTACCTCTCAGCGCGTCGCCATTATCGAGAAGTGCTGGAGCGCATGGCGCGCCCCGCTTACGGGGAGTTCCTCGGCCGCTCACTCAGTCGTTTGGTCGACATTGCGCTGCGCACCGACGACCTAGAGAGCCTGGATTTCGTGTTCGCGCGGCTCGACAGTATCCCTCAGACCGATAAATCGGGCTCGTTGGCCTATGCGCGGGCGAAGGCCTTGTACGCACGCAAGGACTATGGCCAAGCCAAAACCGCCGTGAACTCGGTGCCCGTCGGCTCGGACTACACGCTGCAAGCGCAGTATTTGCTGGGCGTGGTGCTGATGAAAGAAGCCTTGGTCGCTGCGCCCGCACCCGCGCCGGTGGCCGGGGCGGCCCCGAATGGGGCCAAGCCCGTCGCCGCGCCCGATACGCGCTTCACCCAAGCCATCGAACAGTTCCGGAAAGTCACGCGCATTCCGGCCACCACGAGTGCCGCCAAGCACGTCGTCGATCTGGCGTGGATGGCCATCGGGCGCTTGTTCCACGAGACCGACGACTACGTCGAGGCCGCCGAGGCCTATAGCCATGTGGATCGCGGATCGCCCGAGTTTTCCACGATGCTCTACGAACTAGCCTGGGTGTACGTGCGCCTGGGCGATTTCGAGCGCGCCCAGCGCGCTTTGGAGGTGCTGACCATCACCGACCCCAACAATCTCGAGTTGGCCGATGGCTCCTTGTTGCGGGCGGACTTGATGCTGCGCGCGGGCGAGTTCCAGAACGCACTCGGCTTGTACAAAGACGTGTCTGGTCATTTCGATCCGATCCGCCAACAATTGGACAGTTTCCTGAAATCGACCAACGACCCCGCCGTCTACTACGACAAGCTGACGGCGGACGATTTCGGTGCGGCTTCGGACGACAAGCTGCCCAAGGTAGTCTTGGACTGGGCGCGCGATCAGGCCGAAGATCAGCACGTCTTCGGCGTGATCGACGACGTGTCGCGTTCCCGCGCGTTGATCAAGAATTCTCGCAAGCTGGCCTCCAAGTTGAACGCGGTGCTGGCCGTTTCCTCGCGCGTGAAGGCCTTTCCGGAGATCCAAATCCAACTCCAGCAAGTGCTCAGCCTCGCCAACAAGCTGGCCCGCGCGCGCGGCACCCTGGCCGAGGGTATCGACGACGTGGCAAACAGCAACGTCGGGGGTGAGCTGGCGACGGTTCGCAGCGAGCGACGCACCTTGATGAAGCGGCTCGGTTGGATGCCGGTGACCGAGGGCGAATTCAATCGTCGCGACGAGTCCGGGGACACGCAATGGTCCAAGGCCTCACAAGCCCTGCAAGAGCTCACGGTCGAGGCCGACAAACTGAACGCGATCGTGAACGGCCTGCACCGAGTGATGAGCGAAGCGGACAAACACGGTGTGACGTCCGACCCCCAAAGCCGAGCCCGCTTCCAGCTGGAAATCGAAGCGAACGAGCGTGATTTGGTCACGTACCACAAGAAGATCGACGAGTTTCGCAACGCGATCGAAATCGGCAAGGCGCAGATTGGCTTCGGCGATCAGCGTTACATCGACGATCAAGACGTGCGCAAGCGCTTCCGGGAGCTGCTCACGCGCGAAGTGGCGCTGCTCGTCGCTGGGCAAGATTCTTCGGACGCGGCTTCCTACGCCAGGTCGATCCAACCGCTTATGGCGCGCGCCGACAACGACGACGCCGCGTTGGACGTGCAGCGGGTCAGGTACGAACAACAAGCGGTCGAGCTAGCCAACGGTCTACGCGACAAAATCTCCCAAGAGATCTCGCTGATCGAAGGCTACGCGCAGAACCTCGATGGCCTCGATCAACAAGCCCGGCTGCTGGTGGGCGAGATCGCGATGAAGAATTTCAGTCTCGTGCGCGATCGCTTGAAGAGCATCGTGCTGCGCGCCGACGTGGGCATCGTGCAAGAAGCGTGGGAGGTTCGCGAAGAGCAAGCGTTGCGCGTACGTAACCTGCAACGCGAGCGAGCGCGCGAAGAGCAGACTTTGAACGACGAGCTCCGCGAAGTGCTCGACGACGCGGAGGATCAGCAATGAATCACAGGCTCAGTTCCGGACTGTTGACGGCCGCCGCGCTCATCGCCGCGTCGCTCACGTCGTCCGAGATGGCGCGCAGTCAGACGGCCCAGCCGGCGGCCAGCGCCGCGCCGCCCGCTGCCAGCGCTTCCGCGCCTCCCGCCAACAGCGCAGCAAGCTCGGCGCCCACGGTTGGCCCGTCTTCGGTCGTCGGTACGGGCACCCCCAAGCTGCGCAAGCAAGCGCCGCCGCCACCGGCGCCCACGCCCGCCCAGATGAAGGCCTTCGGCATTTTGCAGCAAGAAGCGCGCGACTACGAGTCGGGCTCCAAAGACTTCCGGCGCAACCTGACGATGATCGTGCGTCATCACTACGAGCAAAGGCGGCAGCGTGTGCTGACCGCGCTCGACCGCGAGATCACCGAAGAGAAACACGGGCTGGACGACGCGCGCCAGGAAGCGATCGCTCGCCTCGAGCGCTTCGTCGAGCGCTACAGCGGTGAAAACGCCGATCCGCGCTCGACTCCGGACGCGATGTTCCGCTTGGGCGCTCTGTACGAAGAACGGGCCCGCGCCAACAACGACGCCGATCTGACGACCGCCCTCGATCCAGCCCTGGCGATGTACCGCCGGCTGATCAAAGAGTTCCCCCACTACGAAGAAATCGCGGCCGTCCATTACTACTTGGGCCACGGCTACACGGATGCCGGGCGGATAGAAGAAGGGCAGCAAGCGTGGCGCTCGCTCGTCTGCTCGAACCGCTACACCGTCAAAGACGATCCCAAGGACGCCGGGAAAATCGCGCTCGACCCGTTGCCGCAGGACCACGACGATAAGTTTTGGCAGGAGTGGTACAACAAAAACCCAGTCCCGCTCGATCAGGTTGGCCGTGGCGGCAAAGGCAAAACGGCACCACCGAAAGCCGTTGCCACGAAGGCTGTCGCCGATGGCGAAGAGCGCGTGTTCACCGACCCGTACGACGGATGCAAACCGCTGCCCCAGAAGGTCGAAATCACGGACGACCCGCGTTACCTCGCTGAAATCTGGTGGCAGCTCGGCAACTTCCACTTCGATCAGATCGACCCGCACGGCGGCCCGTACAACTTGAATCGCGCGGTCAGCGCTTACGACCACTCGATGGAGTTCAAGAAGCCGCCGATCTTCGGCGTCGCGATGTACAAGCAAGCTTGGACTTACTACAAGCAGCAGCGCTACAAGACCGCGGTCGAGTGGTTCGTCAAGCTGCTCCACTACGCGGACGAACAAGAGGCAAAGACCGGTGATCCGGGCGCGGATTTCCGCTCCGAAGCCTACACTTACATCGCCGGTTCGCTGACCTACGTCGACTTCGACGGCCCGCCGCCCGAGCTACCGTACATTCCGCGCAACGACGTGCTCGATACCGAGACGGACCCGGTCGCGGCCGAGAACAAGATGGCGATCGCCATCCAGCGCGTGCAAGACCCAGCGCTCGTCCCCCAAGACCAAAAGTGGACGGTCGAGATTTACAAGGCGCTGGCGCAGGAATACATCGAGATTACGCAGAATCGGAACGCGGTGGCGATGCTGGAGCTGACGCTGCGCAGGTTCCCGATGAACCGCGATGCGCCGGTGATGCAGAACAAGGTCGCCGAGCTGTACGATCAGCTCTCGCGCTTGGCGCCCGATGGCTCAGCTGCTCGTGCGGAGTATGCGGGCAAGGCGCTCGAGGCGCGCACGAAGTTGGCGGCGTACGTTGGCACCACCCCCTGGGTCGATGCCAACAAAGACGACCCGGAAGCCCTGCAGACCGCGGAGCAGCTGGTCAAGGGCGGGTTGAAACGAGCGGCAGCCGACCACACGAATTTCGCGCGCGGCTACTACGAGAAGGCGCTCGAGCTGAACGACGCCGGCGAGCAACACGCGCTGCTCGAAAAGTCGATCGCCGAGTACCGTTTGGCCGAAACGGGCTGGAACGCTTACCTCGAGCAAGACCCGACGGCCATGGACTCCTACGAGAGTCGTTATTGGCTGGCGGACGCTCGCTATTGGGTCGTCGTCTTGCAGATTGCCATCGGCAAATCGCCGACTCCGGAAGAGATCAAGTCGGCTCACGACAGCGCGGTGGCGGTTCGTGACTCGAACGAAGACGACAAATACCTGCAGCCCGCCGCCTACGACGTGGTGACGCTCGCCGAAAAGGTGCTCGAGGACGAGTATCGCAAATTCGATGAGAGCAAGGGAGCACAGGGGCTCGAGAAGCGCACCGAAGTTCACTTCGACGGGGAAGGCGACAACCGCAAGGTCGTGAAAGATCCGATGCCGCCGCAGGTGTTGGAAGCCGTGAAGGCGCGCGACGAGTACAACGATCGGATCGCGCTCGACCGCGATCCGCAAAAGAATGGGCTTTTGTACTCGTTCCAGTCGGCCGATCTGTTCTTCGTGTACGGCAACTTCGACGACGCGCGGAAGCGTTTCCGCCCGCTCTACGACCAATACTGCGGCGTCAACGAGTGGGGCTACAAGTCGTGGGAGAAGCTGATCAGTATGAGCAACTTCGAGGGCAACGCGGACGAGAGCCGCAAGCTCGCGGAGGGCAAGAGCTGCGCGTTCAATGCCGAAACGCAGAAGGCCGAAGACAGCATCCGGAAGCCCGTGAAGCAGGGCGTGGCCTATCTGGACGCGCGCAAGCTATACGAAGAGGCTCAAAAAATGCCGGATGGCCCGGAGCGCGCGAAGAAGTGGCGTGAAGCGGCCGCCGCCTACAAGGTCGCTCTCGACGCTGCCCCGGACCGCGACGAAGCGCCGGAAGCTGCGATGAACGGCGCCTTCGCGTACAAGCAAGTCGGCGAGTACGACAAGGCAATCAGCATGTACGAGCTGTTCATCTCGCGTTACGGCAACGAACAGACGCTGAACAAACTGCAGAATGGCGACGCCAAGGCCAAGCCGCCGACGGCCGCTCAACCCAAGAAGTACGAAGAGCGCGTCAAATACCTGCAGGGTGCGTACGACGCGTTGGCCGGCGCCTACGTGCTGTTCTTCAACTATCCGCGTGCTGCCGAGACCTACGACAAGATCAGCAACAACACGCACTTTGCGCAGGCCGATCGGCGCAACGCCGCGCGCCAAGCACTGTCCTTGTATGCGAGCTTGGGCGATCGCGGCGGCATGACCCGGGCGCGTGAGCGCTTCCAGGCGCTGGGCGCGTCGCCCAAGGAAATCGCCGAGGCTGATTTCATCGTCGCCAGCGCAGAGCTGAAGCGCTGGGATCAGTACAGCGCGGACGAGGGCGCAAACGCCAACGCGCGTCGCGGCGCCCAGCGCGCGATGGACGACTACTACACCGCCAACAAGGGCAAGGACGCGGCCGCCCAGTACGTGGTGCAAGCGGCGTATTACAGCGCCAAGACGCGCAAGGCAGTGGCCTCTGGCGATACCAACAAGTGGTGGGACAACACGATCGCCGCGTTCGATAAATGGAAGCGCCTCGCGCCCACCGAGGGCGGAAAGAACAGCGCGCTCGGCTCGCGCGAGGCAGGGATGGCCGCAGAAGCCGAGTTCACCGAGCTCGATCAAGACCTGGCGCGCACGTTCGACTACGAAGCCGGCTTCCATCACTACAAAGGCACGTCCGTCGAGGTCGTGGCGGAGTACCAAAAGGACGCGGGCGAGGCCAAGAAGCGCTACGACAAACTGCAGCACGTGGTCGACACCTATGTGTCGCCCGAATGGACCACGGCCGCGATCGCGCGGCAGGGCTCGCTGTACGATTCCTTGCGCACCGGCCTGTACAACACGCGCGCCCCGCAGTTGAAAATCTTCGACGCCAAGACCGAAGCGGTCTTGAAGAAGGCGGAGAACAGCGACAATCCGGACCTGCAGGAGAAGGCAGACGCTCTGCGAGTCAAGGTTCAGAATGCATGGCGTGATCGCCGGGACCAAGAGCTCAACAGCGCCGATCAGATCATGGTCGATCGCTACGGTAACGCCGTGGTCTTGGCCAAACGCTACAGCGTTTCGAACCCGGAAGTGACACGCGCGATTCGGCGCTTGGCGTTCTTCACCGACGTGATCGGCGAGGCCAAGATGCAACAGTACACCAGCACGATCAAAGACCTGAACTACTCGGCCGGGATGTTCCCGCGGATGCGCCCGGGTCAAGCGTCGGCTGCACCTCCACAGGGCCTGCCTGCGCCGCTGCCGGCGTTCGTGCAATGAGGACGATGAGGACCATGACGCGCTCGACGACCACGCATCGCTCTCATTGTTTCGTTTCGGCGTTGGCGCTCGCCGCGAGCCTGGCGAGCGCGGCTTGCGGCGGTGGCGCCGCGGCCGGCAAGGGCCCGACAACCCCCGGCCAAGAAGGCAGCGCCGCCCCCGCGCCTGCTACCGGGGAGGCCTCGCCCGCAGGCGCTCAGTTCGGCATTCCGGACGCGCCGACCAACGCCGATGCCGCGAGCAACCGGCCGAAGATGAACGCGGCCGCGGCCGCCGCCTACGCGGCCGGGATGGACGCCTTCAAGAAGGGGGACCTGGCGGGCGCCAAGAATCAATTCACGCAGGCGACGCAGGCCGATCCCAAGGCCTATCAAGCCTTCTACTCGCTGGGTGTCGTGCGCGAACGAACCAACGAGACGTCCGCCGCGCTCACGGCGTATCGCCAAGCAACCACGATCGTCGCCGACTACGAGCCCGCCATCGTTGGCTACGCCGTACTTTTGGCGCGCACGGGCAAGCCCGATGACGCCACTGATTTCCTGAATCAGCGCCAAGCGCAAATGCCGAAGAGCGCCGCGGTCTCGGCCGCGCTCGCCGAGGTGAAGTCGATTCAAGGCAACTCTGGGGAAGCTCAACGCTTGGCTCAGGAAGCCCTCAAGTTGAATCCCGATTATCGGCCGGCGATGGTCACCTTGGCGCGCGATCATTACCGCTCGCGTCGCTTGGATTTGGCGTTGTACGCGCTGAAGGGCATCCTCGACGGCTACGGCGAAGAGAATCCGCCGCGCGACAAGAACAACGCCGAGGCGCGCTTGATCCGCGGCTTGATCTACAAGGAGCAGGGCCTGCGTGGTCCGGCGATTCAAGAGCTGCAAAAGGCGCTGGAGCTTCGTCCCGATCTGGTCGAGGCGCGCGTCCAGTTGTCCTCTTACTACTTGGAATCCGGCAACGCCGTGGACGCGCAACAGCTGCTCGAGCCAGCGCTGAAGTACGACGCCGACAACGTGGTCGCGCACCTGAATTTGGGCGACGCCTATCGCCTGCTCGGTCGCCCCGCCGACGCCAAGCGCGAACTCGAATGGGTGAAGAAGCGTGACCCGAGCGTTGCGCAGGTGCACTACAACCTCGGGCTCTTGTACTTGTTCACCGAGAATTTCCCGGGAGTCTCGCCTGGGCAAGCGGCAGACATCGCGATCGACGAACTGAGCCAGTACAAGAAGATGAAACCGCGCGTGGCCGGCGGCACTCCCGACGACACCGATGAATTGATCACCCGCGCCAAAACCAAGAAGGCTTTGCTCGACGCCAAAGCAGCCGAAGCTGCGGACGCCGCTGCCGCCCCGCCCGCGGCGGCCCCGCCCGCCGGCGCGGCGGCCCCGCCCGCCGCGCCCGCGGCCGCGGCGCCCGCGCCCGCGAGCAAGACGCCGGCTACGTCTTCCGCCACATTTGCGCCTGCAACCGGAGCCAACAAATGAAAAAAATCTTCGTGCTCGCTGCGCGTTCGGCTTTGCTCTCGGCGGCGCTGCTCTCGTCGAGCACGGCCTTCGCGCAGAAGAAGGGGCGCGTCGTGACGATCAGCGAGGTCACGATCGTGGGCCGCGTGCAAAAGCCAATCGCTGCCGTCGACGTGAGCCGCATTCAACCGAAGCTGACGCTCGCCGAGCTCCGTCAGCCGTTTTTGGATCGCATCGAAAAGGCGATCTATAACGATCCGTTCTGAGCTTGGGCTGGGAACTCGTTTTCGCCTGGTCGCTGGCCGCGTTCTGCGCTTTGCTCGCCGTGCGGCTGATGCGCGTTCTCGAGCGATCGAACCCGCCCGCGCCTGCGGAGTTGCTGAGGGAATTGCTGGCCGAAGTCGGCGCGAGCGCGTTCGATTCCGAACCGGTCCGGCGCGCCGCGATTGCGGAATTGAACCGACGCTTGTCCGACGTCTCGTTCGAACTCGGCACGCTGCCCGCTCGCTTTACGGCACTGACGCGGATTTGCTTGGCGAGCGGTACGGCGTTGTCGCTCTTTGGCTACATTGGTGCCAATTCGAGCGGGCGCACCGCCTTGCAACGGGTCCTCGAACTCGTGGCCTGCGCAGCGAGCGGGGTCGTCGGCGCTGCCTGTGTACTCACCATCGGCCGAGTGGCCAGGCAGCGCAGCGCGGTTATTCGCGAAGAATGGGACCGTTCCTCGCGTGAGGCCGGAAAGCGCTTGGGCACGTCGCTCGAGGCCCGGCCCGGCTGATCCGGCGGAAAGGTCGCGCGGCCAAGGGCGTCGCAAGGCGCAAAGTCGCAAGGCGCAAAACCGAAGCCAAGGCTTCGTCGAAAAATTCCGTCGGAACCAGCTTTCGCCAGTAGACCGATGCGGGCTACTCTTTCGTAGATTGTGGGAACGACTCTCGCTTACCAGTGTCCGTATTCAAAGCGCACCAACCGGTAAGTTCGGCCGTGACGTAAAGAGGAAGCTTCAATGACCCAAGGGTTCCAGCAGCAGCCAGGTGCAGGCACTTCGCAACGCCCCGGACAAATGACAGCCGTGATGCGGGCCGTTGCCGCAACGGGTCCGAAAGTGCTGCGCATCGGCGTGGTGCAGGGAGGGCGTGTCTCGGAAGAGCGCATCATCAAGCAGCGCACTCACGTGACCGTCGGTCCGAGTGAAAAGAACATGTTCGTGATCGCGACCTCCAGCGTGCCCGCGACCTTTCGCGTGTTCGAGCTGGTGGGCAACGACTACCACCTCAATTTCCTCGACGGCATGACCGGGCGCATCGCGTTGCCCACGGGCATTTCCGATCTTTCGGTATTGAAAGGGCAGGCCCGGCGCACTTCGCAAGGCGCCTATCAAATCCGGCTGACCGAAGATTCGCGCGGCAAGGTCGTGATTGGCGACACCACGTTCTTGTTCCAGTTCGTGGCGCCTCCGCCCGTGCAACCGAAGCCGCAGCTGCCGGTGGCCGTGCTACGCGGCGCCAGTGCGATCGATTGGAATACGACGATCATCGCGGCCGTATCGTTCCTGTTCCATTTTCTGTTGCTCGGTTCGATCTACTCGGATTGGCTCGACCCCATCGTCGACGACGAGCTGAACGTGGCGGGGGTGATTGACTCGTTGAAGAGCTTGCCGCCGCCGCCGCCGGTCGAGGACAAGCCGGAAGAGAAGCCAGACGAAAGCGCGAAGCCCGACAAAGCTCCCGAAAAGCCGACTGCTGCTGCGCCCGCTGCTGCGGGGCCAAAGGCGCCCGCTGGTCAAATGACCGAGAAGCAAACCGCCGCCCTGCACAACGAACTCGACCAACTCGAGATGCAGACTCTCGGCGCCTTGGCGAGCAGCGGTCCTGCCACTGCCGGCGTGTTGAAGGGCAGCGAAGTGGCGACCAACGCCTTGGATCAGGCCGCTGCAAGCAGTGCCGGCGTCGGTGCGGGGACGGGGGATTTGAAGCTGGGGTCTGGTGGTGGCGCGATTCGCCCCGGTATGGGTGGTACTCTCGCTGGAATCGGTTCCAGTGGCCGCACCACAGGCACTGAGGGCACCGGCGCAGGGGTGAAGGTCGCTGGCCCGAAGGGCAACGCCAACGTGGGCGGAGCGAATGTCAGCGGTGGCACGGTCGGCAACGCCTCGCGCGTCGTGGCCGGGATGCGGGCAGGTTTCCGTTCTTGTTATCAGCGTGGTTTGGCTGAAAATCCCGACGCTGCGGGCAACATCACGCTGACGATTCGCGTTGGTGCGGGCGGTGAAGTGACCGGCGTGAGTGGCTCGTCCGGCACCTTGCCCGCATCCGTGGTGGCTTGCGTCAAAGCCCGCGCCCAGGCGGCACAGTTCGATGCACCCGAAGGCGGCAGTGCCGTCATCTCCGTGCCAGTCACGTTCGTGAAGCAATAACCGCTCGCGTCCGCGAATCACTGAACATTGCGGTGCTTCGCGGCACCGGATGGTGATTCGAAGTACCCGACTGGTCGCATAACTCCCCTCGTCCGAGGGGAGTGGCGTTTTTGCTCCGGCCGAATGGCTGAAGCCCTGGAAATCGAAGCTCTTTTTGTCAGACGCACTGCGTTGACACAGAAATTGTAGGTTCATATACTCACCCCGGGCTCGTTGCAGAGTCCCTTCGAGGGAGGCTTGGTTTACAAAATGCGAGCGACAACAAAAGCATGGGCTCTCTTGGCAGCTGGCGGAGTGCTGTGTTGTTTCAGCGTGGCGCTGGCACAAAACGGTGAGGCTCCGCCGACCACCGTGGGTGTGGACTCGCAGCAAGACGTGAATCTGACGCCCGCGCAGATGTTGCAGCGAGCGCGCTCCTTCAAGCCAATGATGGATAGTGACGCGGCAGGTGTTCAGCGCCAAGCGAGCGACGCGAAGCAGAAGCATGACGTCGTGAAGACACTCTGCTTGAGCGACAAGCTCAGTCAGATCCACGTTGCCGTCAGCACCGCCGCGGGGCGCATCGAAACTCTCGAAGCGGCCGTCAATCACAACGAGGCCGACCGCGCGAAGCACGAGTTCACGATCGTGCAAGTGCTCAAGGACCGCTCTTCGGCGTTGGTCTCGGAAGCCAATCAATGCATCGGTGAAGAGACCGGGTTCATCGGCGAGTCGACCGTGACGGTGACTATCGATCCGTCGATTCCCGATACCGACCCGTCCAACTTCCCAGCCGACCCGCTGGTCTCTCAGCCGCCCACGCTGAGCAGCCCGACCAAGTAACGCCGACCGGCTCTCTCCCCGCTCCCCATCCCCCCGAAGAACCCGATCGGTCCCATGAAGTTCTGCCTTACGCTTGCGGCGACAGTGCTCCTCGGCGCGATTTCGCTCGAGGCCCACGCTCAGGCCCAGCAACCTTGGCTTGCCGATCGCAAGTACGGGGAGGGGATCGGCGTTCGAGTCGGCAACCTCGAATTGCACCCCGGCGTCTCGGGTGAAGTGGGCTATGACTCCAACTACTTCTTGCGAGCGCCGTCGGAAACGCCGCTCTCCGCTTATCGGCTACGTATTACGCCGTCAATCACGCTCTCGACGCTCGGCGTGCAGCGAACGCAAGGCGCCGAGCGCCCGGTGCAGCCGAGTGTCACCTTCCGCGGTGGCGCGTACGTGTCCTACAACGAGCTCATCGCGACGGATTCCAAGTATTCGAGTGAGTTTGCCGATCAGCGGCACTTGGACATTGGCTCGGATCTTCTGCTGCAGGTTCTCCCAAGTGGTCGGGTGGGAGCAGACACCTATCTAAACTTCATCCGCCAAGGCCAGCCTTCGAACGACCCGAACACGGAGAACGCGTTCGATCGTGACAGCGTGCGCGCGGGGGCTGGGGTGACTTGGCGTCCTGGCGGCGGCCTGTTCGATTGGCGGCTCGGCTACGAATTCCTTTACAATTACTTCGAGAAGTCGAACTTCTCGAATCTCAATAACTTTCAGAATCAGATCAACATGCGCGGCCGTTGGCGGTTCTTGCCGCGCACCGCGCTCCTCTATGACGGCAGCTACACCTGGGTGAATTACCCGAACCCCTCGGTGCAAAACGACGGAGCGATTGCGCGCTCCAACATCGGTATGAACGGGCTCATCACCACGCGGCTGTCGCTGCTGGCGATGATCGGCTGGGCAGGGACGTTTTACAACCAAGGGCCGGGCCAAACCCCGCAGCAGTTCGATTCGATCACCGGTCAAGCCGAGCTCAAGTGGTTCATCAGCGGCGGCGCTGATGCGATGAACCCCGGCTCAGCGCCTGTTGGTCTTTCCTATGCTTCAATTGGCTATGTGCGAGACGTCTCCAACAGCTACTTGGGTAATTTCTATCAACGGGACCGCGGCTACCTCGGCGTGTCCTATTTGCTCGGTGGCGTGTTCGTGACCAGCCTGACGGCGGGTGTCTCCAACTTGGCGTTCCCGGATGCTTATTATTCGCCCTGCCCGGCCACGGGAAGCTGCGTCCAGCAGACGGCCTTTTCCGAGCAGCGAGTCGACGCTACCTTGTTCGGTGAGTATCGCCTGAGCAACACCTTCGGGTTGAATGCGACCGTCAATTACGACCGCAATTTCACAGGAGTCGTGGTGAAAGCGGATCCGATGGATCAGCGCGGTGATGCACTCGCGTATCAGCGCTGGCAAGCGTTCCTCGGTGCGCGCTGGTTCTTGTAAGCCGACTTTCATGAAGCGAGTGACGTATCGTTGGATGCAGAGTTTCATCCGCGCCTGGCAGCTCTTGGCCGTTTTGTTCATTTCCGCGTGTGCTACCGGGCACGGTGGGCCTCGCAGCAACTTGCCACCGCCCATGGAGCGCTATGTGCTCGGCGCCGGAGATACCTTTACGCTCGAGATTGTCGGCGAGAAGGACCTGCCCCACGAGTACCAAGTCGCTTCCGACGGCACGGTGGATTTCCCCTACGTGCACACGCTCAAGGTCGCTGATTTGGAAGCGCAGCAAGTGGCGCGCTTGGTGCGCGAGCGCCTGATTGCGGAAAAAGTACTGTCCGATCCGAGCGTGGTCGTGCAGGTCAAAGAATACGCGAGTCGCAAGGTGACTTTGCTCGGTCAGGTCTCCAAGCCGGGCAGTTATCCGCTGCTTCCCGGTATGTCGATGATCCAGGCCATTTCTCAAGCGGGCGGCCTGACCGCGGTAGCGAGCGGGGCGCACGTCAGCCTGACTCGCAAGACCAGCAAGGGCCAGCAAACGGTCGAGGTGGACGTAGAAGCGATCAGCGAGGGCAGGGCCCCTGACGTGCCGCTGCAGGCCGGCGACCAGATCTACGTTCGCGAACGCATCTTCTGAGTGCGCTGGTTCAGCGCTGGCCTGAGTCAAACCCCGTCGGTGCGAAGCGCGCGATCAGCAGCGCGCGGAAATCCGGCGTGCTCATGCCCAGGAAGTAGCTGGTCTGGGAGCCAGACGAGCTTTCGCGCGTTTCACTCGAGAGCGGGACGCCACTGCCCGCAGCGAGGCTCAGCGTCCACGGCCCCCGCTCGCCGAAGGAGGTATGCACGCCGGCCAACCACTCTGCGGGAAACAGCCGTACGTCGCTGACCCGCGGACTCGCCGCGCTGCCTCGGCTGCTGGCGAGCGGGGGCAAGCCGAACACCTCCGCGCTGAGCGTCAGCCAGTCCGAGATCACGGACGCAGCGACCCCGAGCGCAACGAAGCCCTGTTGTCCTAGCTCCACCCCAGCAAAGTCGACCACGCGCCGGAAGCGAGCACCGAGCTCGGCTCGCAGCTGCAGCGCGCCGTGTTGAAAGCCGAAGGTCGCATTCGGCATTACGACGAACGAGCGTTCGTTCGCGAACGGATTGCGATCGCCCAGGGGCAGGGTCGCATCGAGCCCGAGCCGCAAGCCGAGGCCAGGAACGGCGAGTGACTCGTCCAGTGAATAGGCGATGCCGACCCGCGGATCGCGCACTGCGTTGTGTGGAAGTGGCGGGGCGGATTGCGAGGCGATACCCCCGACACCGGCACCCGATTGATAGGCGCGGACCGATGTCAGGACCGATGCCTCGAAGTTTCGCAGCAAGCCGAACGAGACGAAATACGAAACGTCGACTGCGTGCTCGAGCACTTGGATATCGCGGCCCTCGCTGTCGGGCGACGCGGCGCGGACGACGAGAGGCTGATGGAGTAGCTCACTTCCGGCGCCGAAACCGACCTGATCGAGCTTCGTGACCTGAGTGTCGGGCATGCTCAAAAATGTGGCCCGACCCGTGGGTAGCCACAGCGTGTTGGCCTCGAAGCAAGTGGAGAAGTGCGGATTGCTCGAGCAATCCGCAGCCCGTGCCGACTGCTCCAGGAGCGCGGTCAAACTGAATAGGGCCGCCAGCAGGAGCCGTCTGGTTCCGCGCAGCACCAAGTTCGAACGAAGCACACCGGGCACTTTACACGGGGGACGTGCTAAGAGCTCGGCCAGCGATGATCAGCGCAGAAACACCGCTAGTCTTGGGTTCCGCTTCACCACGCCGCAGAGACATTTTGTCCGGCCTGGGCATTCCGATTCGAATCGAACCTGCCGACATTCCGGAGCACGTTGTCCTCGGCGAGCAGCCGCTCGACTACGTATCGCGGATCGTCGCCGAGAAGCTGAGCGCGGTCGCAACGCGAGTTTCTGAGCCGTTCTCGGCGATCCTGGTCGCGGATACCGTGGTCGTGATCGATGGTGACGTGCTGGGCAAGCCGGCCGATAGCGCCGATGCCGCACGTCTGCTCCGCCGCATCGTCGGCAGGACGCACATCGTGTACACGCGCTATGCGGTGAGTTTGGCCGATGCACCGGCGGTGGCTCGCGTGGCGCACACGGTGGCAACAGAGGTCAGCCTGCGCGCGGCCTCGGAAGACGAAATCACGCGCTACGCCGCCAGTGGCGAAGGGCTGGACAAGGCCGGCGCTTACGCTGCGCAAGGGCTGGGCGCGTTCTTGATCGAGCGCATCGTGGGTTCATACAGCAACGTCGTCGGCCTCCCGGCGTGTGAGGTGGTGCTCGATCTGCGAACGCTGGGTTTGCTCGGGCCTTTTCCCTGAGTCCATGCCCAGCCCGGACGATCCGCCTACCGCAGTCGGCCCAGCAGCGAATCAAACCAGCTTTTGGCGGGATGCCTGCTGGTCTGCGGGCTTCGCTTTCGGCCTCCGAGTGCTCGTGGTGCTGTGGGCGAAAGATCGCTTTCCACCCGCCGACGACGGTACCTTTTACCACGCGGTCGCGCAGCGCATCGCGCACGGACAGGGCTACACCTGGCTCTGGCCCGACGGCACGGTCAGCTATGCGGCTCACTATCCGGTCGGTTACCCGGCATTGCTGGGGCTCGCGTACGCGGTGTTTGGTTCGGCACCGCTGGTGGCCATGCTGGTCAACGCGCTGCTCGGGGCGCTGGCCGTGTTCGCTGCGCAACGCTGCGTGATTCGTTACGGGTCACGTCGACGCGCCTTGATCGCGGCGCTGCTTCTGGCGCTGCACCCCGGCCTAGTTTTTTACACGCCCGCCTTGATGACCGAGGGTGTGACCGCAGAGCTGCTGGTCGTCGCCACCTGGCTCGGTTTGCGGGTCGGCTCCGGTCCAGGCTTTCGCGGGCGGCTGGCTGCACTCGGCGTCTGCCTTGGAGGCCTTTGTTTGATGCGCCCGCAGCTGCTAATGGTCGCGCCGGTCTTCGGATTTTTTTCGCTCGAGGCGCACGAGCTGCGTTACCGCGCGCGCCTCGTGCGAGCCTTGGTCGTGACCGGCGTGACGATCGCGGTTTGCCTGCCGTGGACGCTGCGCAACTGCGCGCGCATGGATCGCTGCGTATTCGTCAGCGCCAACGGTGGTTGGAATTTGCTGATTGGGTCCGCGGCCGAGGCCAACGGTTCCTGGATCCCGATCGAAGGCAAAAGCGTACCGGCGTCGTGCCGCAACGTATTCGGCGAGGCCGACAAGGATCGCTGCTTCGGGCAAGCCGGCATGGCGAACATTCGCCGGCACCCGCTTTCGTTCATCGCGCTCATTCCTCGCAAGCTGTCCGTGACCTTCGACTATTTCGGTGCCCCGGGGCATTACCTGCACACCTCGAACTTCCGAGCCTTTGACGAAACGAGCAAGCTCTGGTTGGGCGTCATCGAGACGCTGTGGGAGCGCTTGGTGCTGCTGTTTGGCATCGTGCAGGTGGCCTGGGCCGGTCATGCTCGGCGTAAGATGCGGGCTGCTGTCGCACTCCCGGCCGTGTTGTTCGCCGTGCTCCGGTCAGGTTGGCTCGGTTACCTCGGCTTTGTGGCTGTCGCTGCGCTCTCCGGTAAGGAGTTACTGAAGCGGCCGGTCAGTGCGCTCGCGGCCGGCCTGGTCTTGAGCACGGCAGCCACACACGCCGTTTTCTTCGGCGCGGGACGGTATGGGTTCGTGTGTGCTGCTCTGCTCTGCTTGGCTGCGGTCGGCGGAGGCCCAGCAAAGGTCCCGGCCCGGTGACTCTTTTGACAGTCGAGCTAAGAAGCAGTGATACTGTGAGGAAGGAGTTTCTGCCGGATGCCGCTGATTGAGACCGAAGAAGCCGCTCGTCGCCTCGCGCGCGCCATTGCGAGTGATTTGTCTCTCTACAACGAAGAGAAAATCATTCGTGGCATCGAAGGTGATTCCCTGTTCGATCAACTCGGGGAGGAAATCGAGGAAGGACGCGCGCTCTTCAAGAGCCGTGTCTCGCCCGACCTCTACCATCGGAACTTTTACGATCGTGCGTTGGTCGACATATTGGTCAAGTCCAAGGGCCATATCAAAAGCAAGATCTGGTAGCGGCGCTTGCCCTAGCGTTCGCCGCTACCACTCCTCCTGGCTCGTTCCGTCGTGAGCGCGCAACGATTCGTGCTCGGCGCGGAGCAGCGCCCAGAGCGCCTGGACAAGGTGCTCGCCCGTTTGCTGCCGCACGTATCGCGCGCGACCGTGCAGCGTTGGATCGAGGAGGGCTGCGTCCAGCTCGACGGCAAGCCGTGTCGCGCTCGCGACTCGGTGAGGGCCGGCAGTGTGGTCGAGGTCGAAGCAGGTTCACCTCAGGTCAGTGAGGCCGATCCGGATCCGAGCGTGGTGCTCGAGGTCTGCTACGAGGATCCGCACTTGTTGGTGGTGAACAAGCCGGCTGGTCTGGTCGTTCACCCGGCCCGTGGCCATCGCACCGGCACGCTCGTGAACGGGCTCTTGGCGCGTCCGGGGTTCTCCCTGCCGAGCCCCGATCCCGAAGACGAGCAAGGCTCACTCCGCCCTGGAATCGTGCATCGCATCGACAAGGACACGAGCGGCCTGTTGGTCGTGGCCAAGGATGATCGAACCCGCGAGGGGCTCAAAACGCAGCTCGCGCAGCACACCGTGGAGCGCGCCTACCTGGCCTTGACCGTGGGCTTGCCGGCGGGCGGCACGATCAGGACTTTGCACGCTCGTGATCCGAAATCGAGGCTGCGATTCACGTCGCACACCAGCGCGGGCAAGTCTGCGATCACGCACGTGCGTGTCCTGGAGCGCCTGGCCCGCGGCCGAGCGGCGTACATCGAGTGCCGACTCGAGACCGGCCGAACCCACCAGATTCGGGTCCACCTGAGCGAGCAGTGCAAGACGCCGCTGTTGGCGGATGCGGTTTACGGAGGGCGTCCGTCCCTGGCCAAAGATCTGCTCGAGATCGCGGCAACTCTCGGGCGCCAGGCGTTACATGCCGCGGTACTCGGCTTCGTGCATCCGATCAGCGGTAGCTCCCTGCGCTTCGAAGTGCCGCCGCCGGCGGACTTCGCGCGCGCCCTCGAGGCGTTGCGCGCGCTAGCTTGAGCGCTTCAAAGATGTAGGCCCGAGCCGAAGCGTTTGCGCAGGGCAGCGCTGCCGCGGCTACCGATCTCGTTGCCGAACAGCTCGATTACCTTCAGCTTCTTGAAATGGCTGGATTGCGCCAGGGCCAGCGCTCCCACGTCGCCAATGCCATTCGCGCACAGATCCAACGTTTGCAGGTTTTGCAGCGCGCTCGACTTGGCCAGCGCTTGTGCGCCCTCGTCGCCCAGGTTGTTCCCCGACAGCGCCAAGACTTCGAGATTCCGCAAGCGCTTGGCCTGCGCGAGCTTTTTGGCGCCGGCGGGGCCGATCTCGCAACCGAGCAGGTAGAGCGATTTCATCGGCGGCGCGCCGCTTTCCAACGCGGCCATCCCCAGATCTCCGATGGCGTTCATGCTCAAATCGAGCGAGCTGAGGTAAGCGAGTGTCCCGCGCGTCAAGGCGCTCGTGCCACTACCGGCGATTGAGTTCCCGCTGACGTTGAGCGTTTCGAGTCCGGAGAAGACAGGCGCCTGCGCGATCGCTTCAGCGCCTTCGTCAGCGATGTCATTGCCGCCCAGATCCAGCTCACGCACGGCTTTGAGGTAAGGGGAGCGCGCAAGCGCGCGGGCGCCTTCGATGCCGAGATCGTTGTCGCTCACGTCGAGCGAAGTCAGCGACGAAAGCGAGGGGGATTCAGCCAATAACCGGCCCAGGTCCGGCCCCAAACCCTTCGCGGCCAACCTGAGTTCGGTCAGCTTCTCGTCCGCGGTCAGTTTCTTGCGCAAGGCCGAGAGCGAATTGCTCTCATCACCCTTCGCCGACACTGCGGGCGACGGAGTCTGAGTCGAATCGACTTGGCTCGGGCTCGGCTGCGTGCCACCGCAGGCGCTCCCGAGCCCGCTCGCGATCAGCAAGAGCCCGCCCACGCAGTCCTTCCCCGAGCGCCCCTTGCCGGTCATGGACGTGGCTTTCGCAGACGCAAAAAGAAGTACAGACAAGTGCCAAAAATCAGCGCCGCGCCGAGCGCGAGGATGACGAGCGGGGAAGCCGGGTATTTTCCTCGAGCTAGCCCGGCGGGCGGCCGATCCACGACGAAGCTGCCGGCGGCAGCGGGGGCCGTGGAGCCCGAGCTTGGCCCGTCGTGGCGGAAAAGCATCAATACTAGGGTTACACGCCTGCTCTCTGGCCGGCAACCGTCCTCCTCGCGCGCGCCGAATGTGGGCTCGGTCGAGCAAGGCCTGATCCTGGTCGGCCTCCGCCCGAGGCGTGCTAGAAGCCAGGCGAACTCGTCGACGCACGTATCGGACCGCCGAGATGCGCGCCCCGCCGAGAGCCCCGGAAAGCTGACGTGACCCCGAACGATTCCGTACCCGCGCCCAATGACACCGAGCTGCTCCTTGCTTGCCAGCGCGGCTTCGGAAAACTGAAGTCCGAGGTCGCCCACGCCGTGGTCGGCCAAGAGGAAGTGGTCGAGGCGCTGCTGATTACGCTGCTCGCCCGTGGGCACGCCTTGTTGGTCGGCGTGCCCGGCTTGGCCAAAACACTGCTCGTCAGCAGTTTGGCGCGGGCTCTCGGCCTCAGTTTCGGCCGAGTCCAATTCACGCCCGATCTTCTGCCCGCCGACATCACCGGCACGGATATCTTGAACGAGGTCGAGAAGAACGGTTTGGTGCGTCGCGAGACGAGCTTCATGCCCGGTCCGATCTTCAAAAATCTGGTGCTGGCAGACGAGATCAATCGCACCCCCCCGAAGACCCAAGCCGCGCTGTTGCAAGCCATGCAAGAGCGGCGCGTGACGGTGGGTACCACCACCCATGCCTTGCCCGATCCGTTCCAGGTGTTCGCGACGCGCAACCCGATCGAGCAAGAGGGCACCTACCCGCTGCCCGAGGCCCAGCTCGACCGCTTCCTGCTGGAGGTGCACGTCGAATATCCATCGGAGCGGGAAGAGCTCGAGATCGCCCGCCGTACTACCTCTGGAATCGAGCCAGAATTGTCGTCCGTGGTCGACTTGGAGCAAGTGCGAGCGTTCGGCGCGTTGGTGCCCCGCATTCCCATCACCGACGACGCGGTGCGCTTTGCGGTCGCCTGCTCGCGCGCTTCGCGCCCCGGCAATGCCTCGTCCCCGCCCGAAGTGAACCAGTACGTGCGCTTTGGCGCCGGGCCGCGTGGCAGCCAAGCTCTGGTTTTGGCGGCCAAAGCGCGCGCCGCCCTACGTGGCGAGGCGGCTGCAGATGTCGACGATGTGCGCGAGCTTTCGCTGCCGGCGCTGCGCCATCGCCTGGTCTTGGGTTATCGCGCGGACGTCGATGGCGTGCGCGATAGCGACGTCGTAGCGGCGATCGTCAAGAGCGCCAAGGGTTGAGTACCGCTTAGCTATGGATCAGATCGAGCTCAAATCATTAATCAAGCGCGCCCTGCTCGAAGAGCTGGACCTGCGCGGTCGTACCGAGGCCGACATCGACGACGCAGCGCCGCTGTTCGGCGAAGGCCTGGGTCTGGACTCGCTCGATGCCCTGCAACTGGTGATGGCGATCGAAGAGCGTTTCGGCGTGAGCGTTCCCGAAGGTGAAGCGAGTCGCGCTATCTTCGCTTCGGTGAACGCAATCGCCGAGCACATCACGCGAATGAAAGCAGGCTAGTCATGGCGGGGCGTGAACGCATTGCGGTCACGGGGCTCGGCCTAGTCACTTCGCTCGGCTTTGGTCGTGAGCAGACGTTTTCTCGGCTATGCGCTGGCGAGCGCGGCATCGGCGAGGTCAGCTTATTCGATCCGAGCGGGCTCAAATCGCGGATCGCGGCCGAAGTGCGCGGCTTGGACGTGGCCGCGATTGCACCGCCGGGTGAAGCCGAAGACTGGTCGCGGAGCGACGCGCTTTCGTTCATTGCCGCCAACGAAGCACTGACGCAAGCCGGACACGTCAGCGGTTCACCCCTCGGCTTGGCCCTCGGCGGCACCACCGGGGGGATGTACGAAACCGAACGTGCGCTTTCCGCCACCTTGCCCGATCGCAGCACGCCGCACGACGCGCGCCGTTTGCTGGATTTTCCGCTCGCAGTTTCGGTCGAACGACTGGTTCGTGCGCTGGGTAACGCCGCGCCCTCGGCCACCGTGTGCAGTGCCTGTTCGAGCGGAGCCGTGGCGATCGCGCTCGGCGCATCGTGGTTGCTCTCGGGCCGCGCGAGTCGCGTGCTGGCGGGAGGCGTCGATGGTCTTTGCCAGCTGACCTTCACTGGCTTCAGTGCGCTCGGCGCCTTGGATCCAGCGCCCAGTCGTCCCTTCGACGCCGGGCGCGCAGGTCTCACGTTGGGCGAGGGGGCTGGTCTGTTGGTGCTCGAACTGGAGTCGAGCGCGCGGGCCCGCGGCGCACCGATCATCGCCTTTTTGAGCGGTTGGGCGGTGGCTTCCGAAGCGCATCACATCACGCATCCGGAACCGAGCGGCGTGCGCGCGGCGCGTGTGCTCAGCGACGCCATGGCCGTGGCCGGGCTCGGCACCCGGGACATCGACTACGTGAACGCGCACGGCACGGGCACGATTCAGAACGACGCGATGGAGGCCCGCGCGCTCGAACTCGCGCTGGGCGCGGACGTGGGCCGGGTTTGGGTCTCCTCGTCCAAAGCTCAGATCGGCCACACCTTGGGTGCGGCGGGTGCGATCGAAGCCGCAATCACCGCGCTCAGCGTCAACCGCGGCCTGCTTCCGCCAACGGTCGGCTTGGAGCATCCCGAAGCGCCTGCGCTGCGCCACGTGCTTGCGCCGCATCAGCGGGCCCCGTTGCGCGCCGCGCTGTCGAGCTCGTTTGGTTTTGGCGGCGCGTGCGCCGTCCTCGCGTTCGAGGCGCCGAACGCCGAACCCCGCGCGCTCTCGGGCAAGGTGACGGCCGAGTTGGTGATCTCCGGGGCCGCCAGCTATGGCCCGGCGGGCGTCTTGAATGGCACGGAGAGCGCGAGCTACCTGAGCGAGCGCGCGGCCTGGCCCGAACCGCCTTCCGAGCCGCTCAGTTTGCTCGACCCCGAACGCTCGCGTCGCTTTGGCCGCGCATCGGCAATCGTGATTGCGACGGCCGAGGGCGCGCTCCGCGACGCTCAGCGCGCTGCCGCGGAAACAGGCTTCGTCGTCGGCAGCGCGTTCGGTGACGTCGAGCGCTCCGTGCGCTTCTTGCAAAAAGTGTTGGGTCAAGGGCCAAAATTTGCGAGCCCCGCGGAGTTCCCCCAGCTCATCGCGTCCACCGGTTCAGGCAACGCATCCATCTACTTGGGTTTGACCGGGCCCTGTCTATCGGTCAGCGAGTTCGGAACCAGCGGACAATCCGCGGTCTCCGTGGCCATCTCGCTGCTCGAGCTGGGGCTCGCGCCGGCCGTGGTTGCGGGCGCGGCCGAAGCGCGCGACGTGATCGTCGATACCGTGTTGGGTGGTGACGGCCCGCGCAGTGAGGGCGGCGGTTTCGTCGTCCTCGAGGAGCTACCCGCGGCTCTCGCGCGCGGGCGCGTGCCGCTGGCCGTGATTGCGGAGCATCGAGCAGCGCGGGCAGGGGCGGAGCGAGCGTTCGCCGCATTGCCAGCGCCGCCCAGCCGAGCGAGCGTCGTGGCTGGCTTCTTGCCGTCGCCCGTGGCCGGCGTGCTCGCTCGATCGACGTGGGGCAAGTTGCGGCTGTGCAGCCTGCCCGCAACGCTTGGTCAGCACGAGGCCATCGGCGCCGCCGCGCTGGTCGTGGCGGTGGCAGAGGTTGCGTCCGGTGCGGTCGAGCAAGCCTTGGTCGTCACCGCCGACGTAGACACGGTATACCTCACGCGGCTCAGCCGGTACCAGGAGCGCAGGTGAGGCCGATTGCGATCATTGCCGCGGGCGTGATTTCGCCGCTCGGGGAGGGTGCGGCAGGCTACGCAGTCGGTGAGCTAGGAGCCCGACCCGAAACCCGCGTCGCGCCCGACAGCGAGCTCGCCGCCGCCGGCTTGCGCCGGCCCAACGCTGCTCGCGCGCCGCTCGCTCCAGCGACGCCCGGGGATCGCGCGCACGCACTGCTCGATCGCGCGTTGGGCTCGCTGGTCTTGGATTTGGAGCGCGTCGTCCCGAACTTTCGCGAGTTGCGTTTGGGCGTGGTGCTCGGCACATCCTCGGGCGGCCTCGGCACGCTCACTGAATTGCTGGCGGGGCGCGCGCGCGGCCAAGCCATCAGCCAAGAACAAGCGCTTTCGGCCAGCTATTTCGGCCCCCTGCGCGCGCTGGATCGCTGGGATTTGAAGCCGCTGCGTGTCACGCAAGTGCTCGCGGCGTGTGCGTCGTCAACGGTTGCCATGGGCATCGCGTGCCGTTGGCTCGAGGCAGATCGTTGCGATTTGGTGATCGCGGGCGGTTACGACGCACTGACCACGTTCGCTGCCGCGGGCTTCGAAGCCCTGGGCGCCACCACCGCAAGCGTGCCGCGTCCGTTTCGCAAAGATCGCGATGGGCTCGCGCTAGGCGAGGGAGCGGCCCTGGTCGCGCTTTCGCGCACGACCGAGAGCGCGGCGCTCGGCTATCTGCTCGGCTTCGGCGTGGGCTGCGACGCCGTGCACGTCACGGCGCCGGACCGCACCGGTGCGGGGCTGGCTCGCGCGGCGCGCGCGGCCTTGCTAGACGCCGAGGTCGAACCCTCGCGCATCGATCTGATCAGTGCGCACGCCACGGCCACTCCGTTCAACGACAGCGCCGAGGGCCATGCCATCGCCGCGGTGATTGGAGCGACCGCTGAGCGCGTCGTCGTGCACCCGTTCAAGGCCATTGCCGGTCACACCCTGGGGGCTGCAGGCACGCTCGAGACGTTGGCCGCGCTGTCGGCGGCAAGCCGCGGGATCCTGCCGGCGGCGTACGGCGAGGGCGAGCTGGAGAGCGAATTCCCCGCGCGTTTGTGCAGCCGGAACCAAGCCGGGAACGCCGCGCATTTGCTCAAATTATCGACTGCCTTTGGCGGCGCGAACGCGGCGCTCGTGCTCAGCCCGCACGCGCCGCGCCGCGCCGCTAGCCCTCGCCCGCAAAAGCGCGTGCGCTTGCGCAGCCTCGGGGAACCTGCGCTCGCGCCCGACGTGGCGCGGATCGCGCGCGCGACGGGCATCGCCGAGCAAGATCTCGAGCGCTACGACCGACCCTCGTTGCTCTGCCTGGCAGCCGTCACGAACGTGTTGTCTGGCCACGAGCTGGCGGTCGAAGCACGAAAATCCTGCGGCCTGATCGTGGGCACGATGAGCGCCAGCTTGGAGGTGAACGAACTGTTCGCCGCGCGCATGCGCGAACGGGGCGCACGGGGCGCCGAGCCGCGGCGCTTTCCCGCCACCTCACCGAACTTGGCGCCCGGTCGTGCAGCGATCGCCTTTGGCTTGCAAGGCCCGAATTTCAGTGTGGGGGCGGGTCCCTCGGCAGCGCTCGAGGCGTTGCTCCTGGGCATCGAGCTTTTGGCAGCAGGGGACGCGCGGTCATTGCTCGTGGTGGCGGTCGAAGACGTGGGGGCCGTCGTCCGGGAAGTGTTTGGTGCTGCTGGGCTGCCACAGCCCGAACCCGGCGCAATCGCCGCCTTGCTCGACACCGGGGATTCCGGGCTGCCGCTCGAGCCCGAGGACCTCGCGGCGCGGCTGCGTGAGGCCGTGGGCCGTGCGTCGAAAACCGCCCCGGGTTGGCCGCTATTGAAGCGCGCCTTGAGTTCTGCCCGGGCGTAGGCGGCCGCCCGCCCCCTTCGCCTGCGGCCAGCTTGCGAAACTGAGCGCCGTTTGGCAGTGTCTCGGCGGAATACGCTTCCCTTCGGCGGCGTTTGGCTGAAAAGAACCCCGTGCCCTCACTTCGCTCGCTCCTCCCGCTGTTCCTTTTGGCCGTGCTGTCCACGTTCGGCTGCACCCACCAATACATCCTCAACACGGACGTGGAGGACACCGACTTCAATCGCCGGGTGATCGAATACTGCGAGGTGTACCGGCACGCAGTCGAACAGCGCTCCACCGCGCGCCTCCTGAAAATGGCTCACCCAAGCTACTATGAAGACGGCGGCAACGTGGATGCCAGCGACGACCTCGACTACGAAGGCCTGGAAAATTACCTGAATACCGAGTTCAACAAGACGCGGGCCATCCGCTACGAAATCCACTACCGCAACGTGGGTGAAGGCCGCAAAAATACGGTGCTGGTCGATTACACGTACAGCGCCAGCTACAAGATCCCGACCGCGCACGGCGACGTCTGGCGGCGGCGCGTCGCCGACAATCGCATGCAGTTGATGCGTGAAGGCGAAAGCTTTCGTATCCTGTCGGGCATGTGAGCCAAAAGGACCTTAGGGCAGCCGGAATTCTTCGCTAATCTGCGCGATTTCGTAGCGCGTGCCGGCCGGCTGCAAGCGAAACAAAAGCTCGTCACCAAACAGCCGCGCGCGCCCGGCCCACGACACGCGGATCGGCACCTTGATCGCGATTTCGTCAGCCGCGAGTTCGATAGAGACTCTGCGCCCGGCTGGCAAGCGCGCCAGATCTTCCGCACGGAACGTCTCCAAATCCGCCTCGCGAAATAGCAGCTGACCCCGAAGCTCGGTGTAGTCGAGCACGGTGAAGCGTGACTGCCAGAAGGCGCGGGCAGGTTGCCGACCAGAACCCGTGTCGACGAAGGCTTGAGCAGTGAGCAGCAGATCCATTCGCTCCAGCGCCTCGTTCACGGTGGCATGCAGGAAATCACGCACCGCGGCGCGCGCCAGCCCGCTCGACACCGGCGCGCGCAAGGCCAGCCACTGATCTCGACTGTCGCCCACCCGGCTGGGCTCGGGCAGCACCTCGGAGTGCTGCTCGAGCACTCCGGGCGCGCGCCGAGGAGCCGGGTTTGCTGTATTTGCCCTGCTCGCGAGCGCCGCTGGACGCGACGCGGTGCAGCTCAGGCACAGCGCGAGCGCGGGCAGGGACGCGCGCGAGCTAAAGGGCTTCGACCCGAGGCTCATCCGTACGCGATAGCGTGACGATGGATTGCGGCGCGACCTCGCGGAAGCCGACCGGGGTCGCGTCCAACTCCGAGGCGATCAACGAAAAATGAGTGCTTTCGATGCTTGGAATGCGCGCTTTGCGCACGCCGTCTTCACCCAAGAGCTCCTCGATGTCGCGCCGACCGTTCCACACTCGGAAGCCGAGCGTGCCTTCGCGGTGCACGGCTAAGAGCTGTTCACCGTTGGTGACCAAGATGTCTCCGCTATTGGCGGGATGGCCCTCTTCCGCGGACAGGCGATCGACCAAGCTGATCGAAGCGCGCAGTGCGCCCGCCACGTGCTCCGGCGCCACGTGCGCGTCGCTCAAATGGCCCGCGTCGTGCAAGAACGACAAGAAGAGATAGAAGAACAGCTCGCTGTCTGTTTCACCGCGCACGTTTTTGCGCAAAAATTCTGGCTGCGACGCGAGCAGCCGCTCGCGCAATCGCTCGAAACCGAAGATGGTTCCGGTCTGCGCAAAGAGCCACATGCGATACCGGAACGGGTGTGTGTTTTCGGTACGCAGACCGCCGACCGAGGCGCGCCGAACGTGGCCAATCAAGACGTCGGTGCGAATGTCCCCGGCGGCTTCCACCAAGTCAATCTCGTCGCGATCGTCGATCGGGCGGCGACGCAGCAAAACCTCGCCGGATTGGTAAAAGCCGAGACCCCAGCCAAGCGGATCGCCGGCGGTACGCCGCGCGCGCAAGAGCGCCGCATTGGCCTCGAGCACGCGAGCGCCGAGATCCGGGCGATTACCGATGAAGCCGAACATGCGTGCCATGCGAGTCTCCGTTTACCTGCGAGGAGCGCGCCGTGCGCAGTGAGCTAAGCATACCGCTCAGAGCCACGCTTCGCACGCTTCTCCATGACAAAGGTGAGATAGACGGCTGCCGGCCTGGCAGCCAGGGTTGGCGCGCCACGCTCTGGCGCGGCTTTCGTACGGCTCGTGGTGCTAAGCTGCGCCGGGCATGGATCGAGACGACTTCCAAGAAGCGCTGCTCGGAATCATGGAGCAGAAGAAGCATTGGGCTTGGTCTTCGTTCACGAACGGGCTGGTCGCCGCGGATCGCCTGCACATTCACCTCGAACAGGAATACGCCACGTACGTGCGCGACTTTCCGATCCTGGTGGCTCGTGCCTACATCGCGTGTCCGATCGCCGTGGTGCGTCGCGAGTTGATCGAGAACGTGTACGAGGAAGAGACCGGGGGGATTCAAGCAGGCAAACCGCATCCAGAATTGTTTTTGGAGTATCCGCGCGGTCTGAGTATGGATCTCTCACGTTTCGACGAGGTTGCGTTGTTGCCCGCGTCGCTCCGTTATCGAACGTTCCTCGATGAGACGACCCTGCGCGGTGGTTGGGAGGTGGGCGCCGCCGTGACCACACTGTTCGTCGAGGGGACCGCACACGAGCGTGCGGAACTCGATCCGAACGCCCCGCGCCGTCCGACGCCGGCGCTCGAGGACCACCCGCTGGTGCGCCACTATGGGCTCCCGCTGAGCCACCTCCAGTTGACCAAGGCGCACCGGGCGGTGGAGGGCGAGCACCGCGCCGCGGCCTGGCGGGTGATGCTCGACCACGTTTCGGTCGCCCAGCAACCGGCCGTAATTGCCGCCATGCAGACCGCCCTCGAGCTCTGGCTGGGTTACCGTGACGGCGTAGCGGAAGCCTGCGGGCTCTCGCGTTGAGTCAGCCCGGGGGCTGCTTGTGCTAGCGTGCCGCTCAATGCTTTCCGTTAGGGTTCATGGGCTTGCGCAGCGTCTGGTTGCGGCGCTTTTGGGTCTGGGCTTGCTGGGCTGCGGCGCGGTTTATCCCGAGATCAGCACGCCGGTGCGCGCGCCGGGCAACCGGCGTCTCGACCCGCCGCCGCCCGCGGATCTGGTTTTTCTGAAGTTCGCCAACGCGCACATCCCGACCCACACCCGTGATGGCCGGCAGTGGGATTCAGTGGGCGGTTCCGCCCCGGATCCCTTCGCCAAGCTGATGATCGACGAAAAGGAGATCTTACTCACCCCCGTCCAAGCCAACACGCTCAGCCCAACGTGGCCGGATCAGAAGCTCGGCAATTATCGCATCCCGCCCGGCGTGCCCGTGCACGTCGAGTTGTGGGATTCGAACGCGATCAACAATCACCCGATCTGCGTCGAGACGATTGGCAACCTGTTGGCCGAAACGAGCGAAGAGCAGAACTTGGAGTTGCGCTGTGATAGCGGCGCCACGATCGAGATCGTGGTCCAGCCGGCACACGCGAAATTTGGCCTTGGTCTGTACTATGAGCTCGGCACCGACGACATCCATGTCACGCGCGTGATCGGTGAATCGCCCGCGGGGCGCGCCAAGCTCTCGCGTGGCGATCAGCTACTGCGGATCCAGGGCCGCGATGTGAAGGGCATGGATCCGGAGACGGCGCGCAGCCTGATCAACGCCAACGTCTCGACCGGCGTCACCTTCTCCATTTTGCGCTTGGACGGTTCCAAGGCCGAGGTGACCCTCAAAGACGGCCCAATCTACCCGACCATCGACGAAGATGTCGCCGTAGAGTGACCGAGTCTCTCGCCGGCCTCTCTGGTCGGCTTGCTTCGCTCGGGCCGCGGGCTAATGCTTGGGGGATGACCTCCGCAGGCCCCCCGGAACCGGTGCTCGTCGTCCTGCAGCCCGCGCGCGGCACCTTGTTGGTGACCGGCAGCGAGGCCAAGAGCTGGCTCAATGGTCTGGTCACGTGTGATGTGCTGCAAGTCGAACCGGGCCGCGCCGCGTTCGGTCTGGCGCTGAACAAGCAGGGCAAAATTCAGAGCGAGGTTGAAATCGTGGCTGGGGCGGAGGGTTTGCTGGTCGGGGTTTCGCCGGGCGCGGCCGAGCGCCTGGTCGCGGCGCTCGACAAGTTTCTGGTCATGGAAGACGCGGAGCTCAGCGACGTGAGCGCTGACTATTTGTGGGCGGATTTCCATGGCTTGGGCGCAGCCGCACAGGCGGAGGCCGCAGCCAAGCTCTGTGCCGGCACCGCTTCGGCCATCCGCTACACCTCCCAGGCGGCGGCGACGCTGGTTTTCGAACGTGACGAGCTGCTGGAGTTGGAGCGCTTCGTGGAGCGCACGCCCGCCCTGCGCCGCGCGACGGACGCGGATTGGGAGGCGTTGCGCATCAGCCAGACCTTCGGTCGCTACGGGGTAGATTTCAACGAGGCCGACAATCCCCACGAAGCCGCGCTCGACCGCCGGGCAGTGTCCTGGAACAAGGGCTGCTACCTCGGCCAAGAAGTGGTGTGCATGCAGGACATGCGCGGCAAGTTGAAGCGGCGCTTGGTCGCCCTGGCGCTTGCCGAGAGCAGCGAGGCCCCATCCGTGGGTAGCCCGGTGACCGCCGGGGACAGCGCGGAAGCGGTGGGGGAGCTGACCAGCGTCGCGCACAGCCCGCTGACCGGAAAGCTGCTCGCCCTGGCCCGGGTGAGGAGTCCTTATTTCGATGGAAAACAGCCGCTCGGCGTGGCCGGGAGGCAGGCCGCGTTTGTCGCGCAGGGCACGCCCGAAATGGAGTAGTTTCGAGGATCGATGAGCTCTGACGCCTCCAAAGGTTTGGTCCACTCGAGTCGCTTCACCGAAAGCGGCCTACGCGTCGCTGACGACGTGCTTGGGCTGATTGAGAAAACGCCACTCGTGCGCCTCGCCCGGCTCTCACCGCCTGGGGGCGCCACGGTCTGGGCCAAGGCCGAGTTCGTGAACCCCGCGGGCAGCGTGAAGGATCGTCCCGCCCTGTCGATGATCTTGAGCGCGGAGAAGGCCGGCGAGCTCAAGCCTGGCGCGACCTTGGTCGAGGCCACCAGCGGCAACACCGGCATCAGCTTGGCGATGATCGCCGCGGTGCGGGGCTACCGCTGCTTACTGGTGATGCCAGAAGACATGAGTCTCGAGCGCCGCTACATCTTGCGGGCTTACGGCGCGGAGATCATTCTCACTCCCGCGGGTGATGGCATGTCCGGCGCCGTGAGCAAGGCGCTGCGTGTGCTGGCCGACACACCGGGCGCGTTCATGCCCAGCCAGTTCGACAACCCCGCCAACCCGGCCAGTCACGAAAACGGCACGGCTTTGGAAATCCTCGAACAAACCGGCAACTCGCTGGCTGCGTTCGTGACCGGCGTCGGCACCGGCGGCACCGTGACCGGGGTGGGCCGCGCGCTCAAAAACAAACTCGGCAGCGCGGTGAAGGTCTTCGCGGTCGAGCCGGCCAACAGCGCCGTACTTTCAGGCAAGCCCGCGGGCATGCACGGAATTCAAGGCTTGGGCGCGGGCTTCGTGCCGCAAATCGTCGACCGCAGCGTGATCGACAACGTGATCGAAGTGACGGACGTCGCGGCCGAGCGCATGGCGCGGCGCCTGGCCCGTGAAGAAGGCTTGCTCGTGGGTCCGTCCTCGGGAGCCAACGTGCACGCGGCCTGTGAAGTGGCGGCCCAGCTCAAGGGCGGCAACGTGGTCACTATTTTGTGCGACTCGGGCGAACGCTACCTGTTCTAAAGCGCCCGCCGTTCGCGGTTACTCACCCGAAAACTTGGGGCCGCGTTTGGCGCCCCAAGCCGCTACGCCCTCGCGAAAGTCCCGGGAGCCGAGCAGCTTGGTCTGCCCTTGCTTTTCGCGGTCGAGCGCGGCTTCGATGCCGCCGTTCGCTGACTCGCGCACGGCGTTCTTGATCGCGGCCAGCGCCAAGGGTGGGCCAGCAGCGAGTGTCTGGGCGATCGCAAGCGCTTCGGCTCGCTCGTCGTCGACCACGCGATTGGCGAGGCCGAGGCTCAGCGCGAGCGCGGCATCGATGCGAGTCCCGAGCAGCAGATATTCCAGCGCGCGCCCCACACCGACCAGGCGCGGAAGCCAAAAGCTACCGCCGCCGTCCGGCATCAGACCGATGGCCACGAATTTTTCTTGAATGTAGCCATCCCGCGCGAGCACGCGCAGATCGCAGGCCAGCGCCAGATCGGCGCCGAACCCCACGGCGGGCCCTTTGATTGCGGCGATGAACGGTTTCTGCGCCTGCACGATGCTGCGGATCAAGGCGTGAAACTGGTCGATGCGCGGCCCGAGATCCGCGCCCAGATCGAGATCGCCCAAGGTGCCTTTGAGGTCCGCGCCCGAGCAGAAGGCATCGCCTGCGCCGGTGAGCACGACGGCGCGCACGCTCGGGTCGCCAGCGACGTCGGCCAGACCCGCCGCGAGCTGGCTCAAGAGTTCGGGATCGAGCGCATTCCTCGTCTGCGGACGATTCATGATCAGCGTCGCGACGGGACCCTCACGCTCGACGAGCAGCACCGATTCCATGACTTCCGAGCTTAGCACCGCCACCCATGAATCCCGGCAAAATCCGGCGAGCCGCTCAGCCGGGTGCGTGCTAGTGCTGGCCTCCTAACGGAGCGAGGCGTGGCGTGCGCTCCAGTCAGTACGCAATCATGAGTAGTCGATCTTTCCCCATCCCCGAAGCACTCCCGCTGGCCGAGCAGCACGGTCAAACTTACCCCAGCTTGGTCGCGTTGATGCAACGCCTCCTCGGGGACGGGGGCTGCCCCTGGGATCGCGAGCAGGACATGAAGTCGCTCCGTCGCTACGTGCTCGAAGAGGCGTGCGAAGTGATCGACGCGATCGACGAAAATGACCCCGTTCACATCCAAGAAGAGCTCGGAGATCTCGCGCTTCAGGTGGTGTTCCTCGGTGAGCTCGGCCGGCGCGAGTCCGCGTTTGGCCCCGACGACGTGATCCGGGGCATCGTCAGCAAGCTGGTGCGGCGGCACCCACACGTGTTCGGTGAGGTCGAAGTCAGCGGCAGCGAAGAAGTGCTGACCAACTGGGAAGCGATCAAGAACCAAGAGCACAAGGATCGCGGCGTGCTCGATGGCGTGCCGCATTCGCTGCCGGCTTTGTACCGCGCGCAGCGCATGAGTGAAAAGGTGAGTCGCGTGGGCTTCGACTGGCCCGATGGGCGAGGCTCGCGCGACAAGGTGAGTGAAGAGCTGGCCGAGGTCGACGAAGCCATCCAAGGTGGCAACAAACAGCGTATCGAAGAAGAGCTCGGCGATTTGTTGTTTTCGCTGGTCAACTTGGCGCGTCACCACGGCGTGGATGCGGAGCTTGCTTTGCGCAACACCTCCGATCGCTTTGCGCGCCGTTTTTCGCACGTCGAAGCGCGGGTCAAAGAACAGCACGGTGGCTGGCCGCGCGGGGTAGACGGCAAGCCGACCGCCGGCCTTTCACTGGCAGAGCTCGATCGCTATTGGGACGAAGCCAAGCGGAAGGGCGCATGATGCGCGCGCCGAGTCCAGGCACGGGGAGCCACCCGGACCCCAGCCCCGAACCGCTCAACATCGAGGACCCCGTGGGTCGCTTGCCCGAAGAGTGGCAAGCCGCGCTCGGCGCGCTCGGTGAGCGGCCCTTTCGCGCCAAGCAGCTCTTTCGCTGGCTGCACCAACGCGCGGAGTTCGATCCAGAAAAGATGAGCGATCTCAGCGTCCCGTTTCGCGCGCGCCTACGGGAAGCGGGCGTGGGCGAACCGTTGTCCGTCGAAACCGTGCAAGAATCGAAAGACGGCACGCGCAAACTCGTGCTCGTCGCCCAAGACGGCGCACGAGTCGAGAGCGTGATCATCCCGATGACCGATCTGAGCGACGCCGATGCGGGCGCGGCTCCCTCCGATGATGAAGACGACGAGCCGCTAGTCGCCAAATCGCGCGTCACCTTGTGCATCTCCACGCAATACGGCTGTGCCATGGGCTGCGTGTTTTGTGCCAGCGGCCAAGCCGGATTGGTGCGCGGCCTGCGCGCTTCGGAAATCGTCAGTCAGGTGTACCTGGCCAAGCGTTACCTGCGGCCCGACGAGCAACTCAGCAACCTGGTCTATATGGGCATGGGCGAGCCGCTGCATCACTACGAGCAGACCGTGCGCTCGGTGCGCTTGCTCACCCACCCGGAGGGCCTGGGGATGAGCCCGCGCCGGATCACCATCAGCACGGTCGGGCTGACGCCGGGTATCGAGCGTCTGGGTCGTGATTTTGCCGGGAAAATTGGGCTGGCCGTGTCCGTGCACGCGCCCAACGACGAAACCCGTGACAAAATCATCCCCATGAATCGCCGTTATCCGTTGGCGGATTTGATGCGGGCGCTGCGCGCTTATCCGTTGCCGAAGCGGCGGCGTATCACCATCGAATACACCCTGATCGACGGCGTGAACGACGCGCCCAGCCACGCGCGCGAACTGGCCACGCTCCTCCGCGGCATTCCTAGCAAGGTCAATTTGATTCCGATGAATCCGATCTCGGCTTCCGAGCTGCAAGCGCCCAAGTCGGAAGCGGTGCGCCAGTTTCAGGACATCCTGGCCAACGCGGGTTACAGCTGCTTCGTGCGCACTCGCCGCGGGGACGAGGTGGCCGCGGCCTGTGGTCAGCTAGCCATGGCCGATGACCTAGTGCGAAAGAAACGCGAACGCGAGGCGCTCCGGGCCGCAACCAAGAATTCGTGATGTTCAAGAAGTTACTGGTCGCCAATCGCGGCGAGATTGCCTGTCGCATCTTTCGCACCTGTGAGCGGCTCGGCATTCCGACCGTGGCCGTGTTCTCGGACGCGGACGTACTCTCTCCCCATGTTGCCCAGGCGGACGAAGCAATTCGCATCGGGCCGGCCAAAGTCAGCGAGAGTTACCTGAGCATCCCGGCCATGATCGCGGCCATCAACGACGTCGGCGCGGACTGCGTCCACCCGGGCTACGGCCTGCTCAGCGAACGGCGCGCCTTCGCCGACGCCGTGACCGCCAGCGGCGCGACCTTCATCGGCCCACCCAGCGCCGCGCTCGAGGCCTTTGGCGACAAGATCAAGGCTCGCCAAGTCGCCCGCAGCGTGGGCGTGTCGCCGCCGCCGGGCAGTGAGCAGCCGGTCGATCCGAAAGACGCTCTCACCCTCAAGGTAGAAGCGGAACGCATTGGGCTGCCGCTCTTGATCAAGGCCGCTGCTGGCGGCGGCGGCATCGGCATGCAGATCGTGCGGGACGCCGGAGATCTTGAGCGCGCCGCGCAAACTTGCGCCGATCGCGGGCTGTCCGCGTTTGGTGATGGTCGCATCTATCTCGAGCGCTACCTCGATCGTCCGCGCCACATCGAAGTGCAAATCTTCTGCGACGCGCACGGCCATGCGGTGGCGCTCGGCGAGCGCGAGTGCAGCGTGCAGCGTCGACATCAGAAAATCATCGAAGAGTCGCCGTCGCCAGCTGGTTTTTTTAGCGGGCACGGGGGCGCCGATCGCCGCTCAAAGCTCTTTCAGGCGGCGCTTTCCGTGGTGCGCGCGGTCGACTATCGCGGCGCAGGCACGGTCGAATTCGTGGCCAACGCGGCCGGCGAATTGTATTTTCTAGAAGTGAACGCGCGCCTGCAGGTCGAGCACCCAGTGACCGAGCTGGTCACGGGGTTGGATCTGGTCGAATTGCAGCTGCGCGTGGCGGCGGGTGAAGCGCTGCCGGCCTCGACGCTCGCGCCGCAGTTCGACGGCCACGCCATTGAAGTTCGGCTGTACGCAGAAGATCCGCAAAAGGGATTTCTACCCCAACCGGGCCTGTTGCAGCGCTTCGAACTGCCGAGCGACTTGCCCGGTGTGCGCATCGACTCCGGGGTGATCGCCGGCCAAGAGATCACTCCCCACTACGACCCGATGCTGGCCAAGGTCGCTGCTCACGGTCAAAACCGAGCACAGGCGCTCGCGCGTCTGGAGGCCGCACTCGCGGCGTGCCGGATTGAGCTCATGGGCCCCAAGGGTGTGCGCGCCACGAACCTCGAATTTCTACAGAAGGTGCTGAAATCCGAGGCTTTTCGCAGCGGCGAGTATGACACCAGTTTGGCCGAGTCATTGCGCCGAATTTGATCGGCGGCTACGGCGGCGCGGGCGCGCCGCTGGCAGCGCGCTTGCGCGCACGCGCGCGTAGGGCGGTGTAGGCTCGCTGCACGATGAGCGAAAACACCCCAATCCCAAGCGATTCATTGGAGATCGCGGCGATCATTGCGCGGGCCAGCGCGTGGGCAGCAAGTGATCCCGATCCGCTCACTCGAGCCGATCTTTCCGCGCTGATTTCGGCCGGCGATCACGCCGAACTCGCGGAGCGCATGCTGGGCGATCTCGAATTCGGCACCGCGGGGTTGCGCGGCGTGGTCGCCGCGGGCAGCGCACGCATGAACTTGGCAATCGTGATCCGCGTGACGCGCGCGCTCGCGGATCAGCTGCTCAGCCGCGCGCACGACGCGCGCAGCTTGCCGGTCGTGATCGGCTGTGATGCTCGGCTCGATAGCCAGCGCTTCGCGGATGCGGCCGCGCAGGTGTTGATCGCGGCCGGCATTCCCGTGAAGCGATTTGCGAATCCAGTACCTACGCCGTTCGTGGCGTACGCGGTGCGCGCGTTCGCCGCCAACGCCGGCATCATGATCACGGCCAGCCACAACCCGCCCGAGTACAACGGCTACAAGCTGTACTGGCAGAACGGCGTGCAAGTGGTCCCGCCCACGGATCAGGAGATCTTTGCGCGCATGCGGACCATCGGTCCCGCAAATGGCATTTCGCTCGGTGATCTGTCGGCGCAGGAGCTGATCGGAGAGGACATCGTCCTCCGCTATTTGGCGGAAGTGCGCGCTTCGTTGCCGCGCATCCGCGCCGACCGAAGTCTCCGCATCGTGTACACGGCCCTCCACGGCGTGGGCGCGCAGATCGTCGAACGCCTATTCCGAGAAGCAGGCTATGGCGACTTTCACAGCGTACCGGAACAAAGTGAGCCGGATGGACATTTCCCGACCGTCCACTTCCCGAATCCGGAAGAGCCCGGCGCGCTCGATCTGGCGCTAGCGCTGGCCGAGGCAACAGCCGCCGATCTGGTGATCGCAAACGATCCTGACGTGGATCGCTTGGCGATCGCCGTGCCGACCGCGAGTGGTCGATTCCAGGCGCTGAGCGGAAATCAGATCGGCCTACTGTTGGGCGACTTTGCGCTTTCGCACGCCGATCTGCCCGAGCGTGCCTTGCTGCTCTCGTCGCTGGTGTCCTCGCCCATGCTGGCGCTGATCGCTGCCGCACGCGGCGCGCGCCATGAAAGCGTGCTCACCGGTTTCAAATGGGTTTGGACGGCCGCGCTCGCGCTCGAAGCTCGAAATTATCGCTATTGTTTCGGCTACGAAGAAGCGCTCGGCTACTCGTTTGGGCGCACGGTAAGGGATAAAGACGGCATCAGCGCCGCGCTCGCCTTCGCCGAGCTCGCCGCCGAAGCGCGCGCCAGCGGGAAAACAGTGCTCGAACGGCTGCACGAGTTGTACCGCGAGCATGGCCTTTGGGTGAGCGTGCAGCACAACGTGGTGTTGAAAGGCGCAGCGGGAGCGGCGCGCATCGCGCGCGCCATGAAGCAATTGATTGACGCGCCGCCCACGGCCTTGGCCGGCCGCAGCGTCAGCCGCGTGCGTGATCTGCAGCGGCCCGAGCCCGGCGCGCCGAGCTGGCGTGGTCCGGCCCTGCTCGTCGAACTCCAGCTGGGTGACGACGCACGCGTGTTCGTGCGCCCGAGCGGAACCGAGCCCAAGCTGAAGCTGTATGTCGATTGGCGTGCGGAGCTCGCGCCCGGCGAGCGCATCACCAGCACCGAAACGAGTGCGCTGAGCGAGGCTCGAGCGATTGCACTCTCGCTGGTGTCCGAACTGGCGCTCGAATCTGAGCGCTGAAAATGCGAGCAATCCACCCGAGATCGGGGAATTTTCAACAGCCCAAGGCAGTTCCGCGAGACGCCCAGCGTAAGCTCACGCGATGAGGAATGGGTGGCGCTTGGCGAGGGGCGGGATGGCGGCCCTGCTCGCGTTCGCCTGTGGCAACGCAGCGCAGGGAACGAACGATTCGGGCGGGGGAGGCGGCGCCCGCCCCAGCGAAGGGGGGCGTGCGAACCAGGGGGCGGCGCAGGCGCGGGGCGGTTCGGCGGGCTCGAGCGGAGGCTCGGTCGAAACGGGCGGGGGCGCCCCGGAGGGGGGAAGCGTCGCGGGAACAAGTCACGGTGGTTCGGCGTACGCAGGGAATTTTTGCCAGCCCGTTGCGCACGTACGTCCGACGCCTGGCGTGCAGGCGCAAGACTTCGCAGCGCTGACGCCGAGCTTCATCGGCATTTACCAGATCAGCGATGTCTATACCGACTCGAATGGCTGCTCGGCGATGTGTCGGACGGGCGCGGCGGTCCAGGACAAGTACCGATATTTGGGGGTGTTCCCCGACTCGCCGGACTCAGGCTTGATCGTCGCGGGGTGCGAAAGCGCTAGCGTGTGCTCGAAGGCCAGCGGCGGCTACATCACGCTCGGACGTATCACCAGCGCGGTCTCCGCGCAGATCCTAGAATCGACTGGAACTCAGGTCCAATCGCCCAGCGACGACCACACCTGCGTGGGGGGCACGCTCAGCTGGTGGTTGATCCAGAGCTCGCCCGATCAGCTGCGCTTGGACGTGCAAACGACGCTCGGCCCATTCGCCGCTCATTTCGACGAGCAAAGTCAACTCTGGGGCTGCGATGGCGGTGACGCGCAGCAGGCGGCTCTCGTTGGGGATTGCAGCCAGCTGCGCGTGATCGACGCTACGCGCCTGAAGTGAAGCGGGGCCCGCGCTAGTCCACGCTGTCGAACGCGACCACTTCGGTCGAAGCCAAATTGCTGACGGCTTCGCGCACCGAGCTGCCGATCGAGGACTCGGTACCGACGATGGTGATCAATAGGTTGTCTTCGGACAGGCGTTTCTGAAGGGCTAGATTGGCCTGTTCGAGCGTCACGGCCTGCACGTGCTCGGTGTAGCGCGAGTAGTAGTCCGCCGGCAGATCGTACAGCGTTTGGTCGAGTTCCAGGCCCACGCGCTTGGCCGCCGTATCGATCGCAAAGCAGTGGGAACGGACCATGTAACGCTTGGCCCAGGACAGCTCCGCCTTGGTGACGCCTTTTTCGCGCAGCTCGTGCAGCATGTCGAGCTCGAGCTTGAGGCACGGGCCCGCGTCATCGGCTTTGGGAGCCGTCGACATGATGAAGCTCTGCCGACGACGATCGATCGGCATACTGGAGTAAGCGCCGTATGACCAGCCGTGCTTGGAGCGAATTTCCTTGGTCATACGCGCGGTAAAGGTGCCGCCGAAGATGGTGTTGGCGACCAACAGCGCCACGTGATCTTCATCACGGGTGTGGGAGCCGAGGCAGCCGACCAGGATTTTCGTCTGCGTGCGTTCCGGCTTATCGACGATCACCAGCCGCCGGCCGGCCACCGCCTCGGGCTCGGGCGTGTTGTCGGCTAGCACGCCGCCGCTCGGCAATGCGTCCGAGATGCGCTTGGCGATCTGCGCCGCGCGCGCTGCGTCTAGATCGCCCGAAAAAGCGAACACCAGATTGCCGCGCACGAACGAACGCTGAAAAACCGACTGCACGTCGGCCGACGTGATCTCGGGGACGGTCTTGGAGGTGCCGGACACCGAGCGACCGTAGGGATGCGCGCCGAAGAAGCGCCGCCGGAAGAAGCGCCTCGCCAGGCTGCGATCGTCGTCGAGCGAATCCTTGAGCTCGGCCAAGGTTTCACGCTGCAGGCGCTCGAGCTCCGCGGAAGCCAAACTCGGCCGCGACAGCACGTCTACCAGCAGATCCACGAACTCGTTCAGCGAGCGCGAGATCACCGTGGCCTGAAAGGCCATCGTGCTGTGTGAGACGTCGGCGCTGAGCGCCGCCCCGAGTGAGTCGATCCGAGTGTCGATCGCTTGCGGATCGAGACCTCCCGCGGTCCGGCGCATCAGGCGCGAGAGCAAGCGCGTCGAGCCGTCCTTGCCCAGCGGGTCGACCAGTGAGCCCGTCTTCGAGCCGACGCTAATCGTCACCAGTGGCAGCGCGCGCGACGTTTCGAGCAGAACGCGAGCTCCGCCCGCGTCATCTAGGCGAACGACCGTTGCGGCAGCGCTCATTGTGCGGCCTCCGCTTCGCCGTCGTCGTCGCTACTCGCGGACAAGTCCGGGCGAACCAAAATCACGCTTCGAAAGCGGGGCAGCAAATAGCGGCGCGCAACCCGAATCAGATCGCTGGCCGTCACGCGGCGAGTCGTGTCCAAGCGCTCGAAGGCGGCGCCGGGACGCCCCAAGACGATTTCGTAAAAGCCGAGCGTCGAGGCCTTGCCGTCGACGGTTTCCAGGCCGGCGAGTAAACCGAGCTCGAGCCGGGCGGCGGCGCGCGCGATCTCCTCTTGGGGGATGGCTTCACTCCGAACCTTGTCGAACTCCGCGTCGATCACCTCCAGGATCTGCTCGGCGGTTCGGCCTTCGCGGGCCGAAATGAAGAGCTCGAACAGGCCGGGGTCGCGGAATGGCCCGACGAACGCGCGGACTTCCGTCGCGAGCTCCAGCTCCCGTACGAGCTTTTGGTGCAAACGGCTGGCGCGACCGCTGAACAAGACCTCCGCCAACAGCGAGAGGGCAGGGTGATCGAAATCGCCCATGGCCGGGCTGTGATAACCGACCACCAACTTTTCGGTCGCGGTGGGTTTGCTCACCTCGACGCGCCGCTCGGCGACCTGCGGGGGTTCTGGGTGCACGTCTTCGAGCGGCAACGTGCTGGCGGGCAATGCGCCGTACGCCTCGGACAGCCGTTTCAAAAGCGCTGCCTCGGCCACGTCGCCCACGATCACCAGCACGGCGTTGTTCGGTGCGTAGTACGTCTTGTAAAATTCCTGACAATCGTCGGTGGTGAAGCCTTCGATGTCTTTCATCCAGCCAATGGTGGGCCAGCGATAAGCGTGATTCTCGAAGGCCGTCGCCCATAGCAGCTCACTGACTGCGCCCTCCAAGTCATCGTCGACGCGTTCGCGGCGTTCATTGGCGACGACTTCTTTTTCGCTCTTTACCTGTGGGTCGCGCAGCACCAAGCGGCTCATCCGCTCGGATTCGAGCTTCACCACCAGCGGCAGCTGATCTTTGGGGATGGAGACGTTGTACTGGGTGAAATCCAGCCAGGTGGAAGCGTTGCTTTCGGCACCCGCTTCTTCCAACTTGCGATCGAATTCGCCCGCTTTTCGGCCTTCGACCTCGTTGAACATCAAGTGCTCGAACAAGTGCGCGAGGCCCGTCTTGCCTTCGCGCTCGTGGCGTGAGCCGACCCGGAACCAGGTGTGGTACGCGATCACGGGGGCGCTGTGATCTTCACAAAACAAGAGCTCGAGCCCGTTGCCGAAGCGAAAACGCTCCACGGTGAGTGACGGACCGAAGGCTACCGTTTCGAGGTGCGTGACTTGCCCGTCGGGCGTCGCGCCCGCGTTCAATTCCGAGAGGCGTTTTTCACGTAATTTGGGGCTGGGGCCCCAAAGACCACGAGATTGCGAGCCGGGGCTACTCATCGATATCCTTCTTTTGTAACGACGGAACCCGCTTCCCGCAAGCGCGGGCATGCGGCGTTCGGGCTCGAATGACTTAGGTTTCGAGCTTCAAGATGGCCAAAAACGCTTCCTGAGGCACTTCCACGCTGCCCACGGCTTTCATGCGTTTTTTGCCCTCTTTCTGCTTCTCCAGCAGCTTGCGCTTGCGGCTGATGTCGCCACCGTAGCACTTGGCGGTCACATCCTTGCGAATGGCGCGCACCGTCTCGCGGGCGATCACCTTGGCGCCGATTGCCGCTTGGATGGCGACCTCGTACTGCTGACGCGGCACGAGCTCCTTCAACTTCGAGGTCAGCGCGCGGCCGCGCGTGAAGGCCGTGTCGCGATGCACGATGATGCTGAGCGCGTCGAGTGGTTCGCCGTTCAACATGATGTCGAGCTTGACCAAGGCATCGGCGCGGTAGCCCGTGACTTCGTAGTCCATGCTGGCGTAGCCCCGCGAGGCACTCTTCAAACGGTCGTGAAAATCCAAGATCACTTCCGCGAGCGGGAGCTCGTACGTCACTACGACGTGATCTTTGGTCGAGAAATTCAGGCCGAGCTGCGTGCCGCGGCGCTCTTCACACAAGGCCACGGTCGCGCCCACGTATTCCGCGGGCACGTGTACCGTCAGCTTGAGGATCGGTTCCTCGATCGTATCGATGTCGCCGACGGGCGGCATCTTCGACGGATTGTCGACGCGTACGGTCTCGCCGTTCTTGGTATGCGCAAAATAGACCACGCTGGGCGCGGTGGTGATCAAATCCAGGTTGTACTCGCGCTCCAAGCGCTCCTGGATGATTTCCATGTGCAACAGGCCCAAAAAGCCGCAGCGAAACCCGAAGCCGAGCGCGTCCGACGTGTCCGGCTCGAAGCTGAACGAAGAATCGTTCATGTGCAGCTTGGCCAGCGCGTCGCGCAAATTCTCGTACTCGGCGGAGTCGGTCGGGAAGATGCCGGCGAACACCATCGGCTTCACTTCGCGAAAACCCGGCAGCGGCTCGGTCGCGCCGTGATGGAAGGTGGTCACGGTGTCACCAATCTTGGTGTCTTCCGTGGACTTGATGTTGGCCGCGACGAAGCCCACCTCGCCCGGACCGAGCTCGTCGATGGCGACCGGGTGCGGGTTGTAGCAACCCATCTCGGTCACGTCGTAGTGACGACCGGTGGCCATGAACTTCATGCGGTCACCCTTCTTCAGGGTGCCGTCCATGACCCGCAACATCACGACCGCGCCGCGGTAGCTGTCGTACCAGCTGTCGAACAGCAGCGCGCGCAGCGGCGCATTGGGATCACCCTTGGGTGCAGGCACTCGGGCAATCACGGCCTCCAGCACCTCGAGCACGCCGACCCCTGTCTTGCCGCTGGCGAACAGCGCGCCACTGCAGTCGAGGCCAATCACCTTCTCGATTTGCTCGGCCGTGTGATCGACGTTGGCCGACGGCAAATCGACTTTGTTCAGAACCGGGATGATTTCCAGGTTATTTTCGATGGCCAAGTAGGCGTTGGCGACCGTTTGTGCCTGCACGCCTTGCGTGGCATCGACCACCAAGAGCGCGCCTTCGCAAGCACGCAGGCTGGAGCTGACCTCGTAGTTGAAATCCACGTGCCCGGGCGTGTCGATCAGCTGTAGCTGGTACTCCTCGCCGCTGACCGAGATGTATTTCAGACGCACCGACTGCGCCTTGATGGTGATGCCGCGCTCACGCTCGAGTGGCAACTTGTCTAGGAACTGCTCGACCTTCTCGCGTTTGCTGATGGCCCCGGTCACGTCGAGGATGCGGTCCGCGAGCGTGCTCTTTCCGTGATCGACGTGAGCGATGATCGAGAAGTTACGAATCTTTTGGGGGTCGGTCGGCATTGCGAGAAAAGCGAGCGTTCGCGGGGCGGCTGTCTAGCGCGGCCTTGGCGCGCCGACCAGCCAAGCTCGACCCGACCCGCCCTCGACCTTACTTTTTAGCGGCTTTGGGTGCGGGAGTGTCCGTCAGGCTCATCTGACCCGGCAGCGCATGTTCGTAGCGCTTCAACACGAGATCGATCCCTTCACGGATGTACACAGCGACCGGAACCTTGGTGCGGGTATGCAACAGGTGCAGCCGCTCGTTTTGCTCCGGCGTGATGTAAACGGTGGTGGAGATCTTCTTGCGGGACATTCGGTAGACGTGCCTAGTTACCAGTCGTTACACTAGATTCCCATACGTGTGTTGTCAATCGGAACGAGCGACCGATTTTATATTTTAGTCTTTAATTTCAGAGATTTAGAAAAACCGAGCCGGCAATCGATCCGGGGCTACGGCCGAATTCGAGCGATCCGCCGGCGGCGGTACGCCTTCCGGCCGATCGGGCGGAATGTGCGCACTTGTCTTCAGGACGCCGCTGGTACGCGGCTATGCGTGAGCCGCATTCCGGGCTAAAGCTGGGGGAGTGCTGAGCGGGTCCTGGATCGCGCGGTCGAGATCGACGCCGAGAGGTTTGAGAATGACGAGCAGAACGAGGGACACCAACACCAAATGGGCTTGGCTGGCTTTACTGAGCAGTGCGATGTTCCAGTTGGGGTGTAATGGTGCAGCAGGCGCTGGTGCGAACTCTGCGAACTCCGTGACGACGCGCGATACCGAGGTCGTTCACGAGAAGTGCGACGTGACGTCCGAGACGGTCGAGAAGGTCGACGCCAATGGCGACGGCAAGCCCGACATCACCATCGTGCGCGAAGGTGGCCGCGAGCTATGCCGCGCCGTCGACTTGAACTTCGACGGCGTGGTCGACGCGTACAGCTACTTCGACACGGCCGGCCAGCTCCGTCGTCGCGAGAACGACTACGACAAGGACGGCGAAATCGACGAGATCACGACCTTCAAGAGCGGCCAGATCGCCGAGAAGGACCAGTCGACGGCGCTCGCCAAGCACCTCGATACTTGGGACTTTTACCAAGCCGGAGTCTTGGTCCGCACCGAGCGAGACTCGAACGGCGATGGCGTGATCGATCAATGGTGGGAATACCCGAAGCCGGGCTGCCCGTTGATCCACGCGGACATGAACAACGATGGCCGTCCCGATCCGGGCGCGACCATCGACTATTGCAAGGAGACCGGCTACGTGCCGCCCGATCGCGCGGACAAGGCGCCCGCCAGCCCGACCTTCGATACCAAGAGCTCGCTGCCGACCGAAACCGAAAACAAGCCGTCGGACGTGCCCACGGAAAAGGTCGCACCCGCCGCTCCCGCGCCAGCCGAAAAAGGAACCAACAAGTGAGCAATGCGCAGGATCGATGGCGCGGCGGTGGCCTGGTCTTACTGGTGCTCGGTCTGAGCGCCTACGCTTGCGGCGGGTCGGGAGAGCCCAAGACCGGCGCCGCGCTGCGTGGTGAGGTGAGCGGCGTCGCTGCTGACGATCGTTCGCGCTGTGACTTCAAGGGCCGCAGCGATCGCGAAGTCGTCGAGAGCGTCGGCCCAGGGGCAAAGAAGGCCAACATCCGACGCGTGTACGGCGTGGTCGGCGACGGTGAAGACCGTCACCGCGTGCTGCTGTGCCGTGAAGTGGACACCAACCTCGACGGCGTGAAAGACGTCGTGCGGACTTACACGGACAAGGGGGAGGCCTTGAACGAGGTTGCAGACACCAACTTCGACGGCAAGATGGACACCTGGATCACGTTCGCCAAGGGCCGCGTCGCCAAGCTGCGCGAAGACCACAACGGTGATGGCCAAGACGACGAGACGCGCTTTTACGTCGGTGGTCAGCTCAGCCGCGCGCAGATCGATACCAACTACGACAACAAGCCCGACGTCTGGGAAATCTACGACGAAGGCAAGCTCGAGCGTCGTGGCGTGGACTTGGATTTCGACGGCCACGTCGATCGCTGGGATCGCGACGAGATCGCGCTGCGCGAAATCGAGCAGAAGGACGCAGAGGCAGAGAAGGCTGCCGCTGCTGCGGCGGCCGCCGCTGCAGCCGGTTCTGCCGGCGCTGCGCCGACGGGCGCGCGCGCACGCAACAAGTAGGCCTTTCAGCTCGGGCTGACGAAAGCCCAGCGCGCGCCCTGCCTCAGTGCTAGGACCGGCCACCCTTATGGCAGAAGAACGGCTACAGAAAGTCCTGGCTCGCGCCGGTATCGCTTCACGGCGTGCCGCTGAGGAATTGATCACCAAGGGTCGGGTCAAGGTCGACGGCCGCATCGTCGACCAGCTGGGCGTTCGTGTCGACGCCCGCAAAGCCAAGGTCGAGGTCGACGGCAATCGCTTGATGGCCGAGCCGCTCGTCTACATCGTGCTTCACAAGCCGCGCGGGGTAATGTGTACCTTGAGCGATCCAGAGGGGCGCCCGACGGTGGCTGAACTACTGAAGCCGGTCGGTGTGCGCGTGGTCCCGGTGGGCCGGCTCGACTTCCACACCAGCGGCGCACTCTTGTGCACCAACGATGGCGAATTCGCCAATGCGCTCGCGCATCCGCGTAACAAGGCCAAGAAGGTGTACGTGGCCAAAGTGCAGGGGCTGGTGCTGGACCATCAGCTGGACGATTGGCGGAAGAGCATCGAAATCGATGGCCGCGCGACCGCGCCCGCGGAGGTGCGTCGCTTGCGCTACGAGGGCGACAAGACTTGGCTCGAGCTCACGCTCCGCGAAGGCCGCAATCGCCAAGTGCGCCGCCTGGGTGAAGCAACCGGCTCGCTGGTGATGCGGCTCGCGCGTATCTCGCACGCGGGGGTTACCGCGGAAGACCTGCGCCCCGGTCAGTGGCGTCACTTGAGCTTGGACGAGCTGGTGGTGCTCAAGCGTGACTTTGGCGTGCCACACCGCCTGCGCGCGGCCGGCACCGAAGCCTGGGAAATCCAAGTCAAAGCCAACGCCAAGGTGCCGCGCGTGGCAGCGCCCAAGCGCTCCGCGGAAGAACCGCACGCACGCTCGCGACGTGAACCGGGTACGGGTAAAAATCGCCATCGCGCTCAGAGTGCCGAACCTCGCGCCGGGCGCGACGAGCGGCCCGCCTTTCGCGAGCCGCCTCGTGCGCCGCGGAGCCAGCAAGCGACCAGCCCGCAAGGCGATCGCTTCGCTCGCCCGAACAAGGCCCGCCCCGATCGCGATCTGGCCAGCCCGCGCCTCGATCGCGCTCCACGTCCGGAACGGAGCAGCGGGACACGCCCGGAACGGAGCAGCGGTGCTCGCCCGGAACGCAGCAATGCGCGCCCGGAACGCAGCAATGCGCGCCCGGAACGCAGCAATGCTCGTCCGGAACGCAGCAATGCTCGTCCGGAACGGAGCAGCGGTGCTCGTCCGGAACGCAGCAATGCTCGTCCGGAACGCAGCAATGCTCGTCCGGAACGCAGCAATGCTCGTCCGGAACGCAGCAATGCGCGCCCGGAACGCAGCAATGCGCGCCCGGAACGGGGCACGGGGAGTGCGCGTGCTGAGCGCAACGCGCGTCCGGAACGCAGCAACACGGCTCGCCCGGAGCAGCGGCCGACGCGGGACGCTGCTCCGAACGCGCGCGTCAGTTCGCGCGATGTGCGAGCGTCTTCGCGCCGTCGCGGAACATGATGCTGATCTTGGCGCCTTCGAGCACCTTGTCCACATAGCCCTCGCCGAACTTCGAGTGCAGCACGAGCTCACCCTCGCGGAAGGACTTGTCCATCGCGTAACGGGTGAACGCGTCCACGGCTTGGCCGAGAGTCTTCGACGCCCAGCTGTCGGCGCGCTCTTTCTCGGCGCGCGCCTTTTGCGTCACGCGCGCGGCGGCGGGGGAGGGCTTCGGCCCCGTGTTGCGTGCACGCACGTGCACGCCGGTTGCGGTCGTCTCCGTGCGGGGTGCCCGATAGTTGTGTTCCGAGTTACACGTGAGGCAAATCACGCGTTTCGGCGCACTTTGGACCATGGCAACGATGCGGTGCATCAGATCCATACGGCATTTGGTGCACCAGGCGTCTATTTCGGCGCCCGCTGTTAGCGACTTCAAGATTGGGACTCCTCGTTCGGCTGCCCATTTGCCAGAGGATCTGGCGCAAGGGAAGCCTTGTCATCGATATCTGCGCGCGGGTCGGGTGGACGAGACGTGCGATCGCGCTTCACGCTCACTTTGGCTTTCACGTCCGGTATGGGACGACCACCCTTGGCCGCGTCGTTGGGAATGAAACGAACCTCGGTTTTGACCTCGAAAGAAAGCTTGGTCAGTACGTTGGCCAGCTCATCGGCAAAATTGGTGTGGTCGAGGAAATCTCGCACTTCCTTGGCGACGGCTCGATAAAGGCCATTCTTGGTCTCGTCTAGCTGACTCAGTACGTCCTTCGGGAGGCGCAGCTCGCTCACGAAGTGGCGCACGTTTTCTGGCCCCTCGCTGAGACGCTCATAGCCGGCCTCGAACACGCGCTTGACGAGTTCGGGTAAGATGCCCTCGAGGCGACGCACGCGCTCGCGTTCGTCGCGCTCAGGGCCGTCGGGCCGTTCGCTACTCACCACAGAGGGGTACCGTGCCCCCCTGCGGCCGTCAAACCACTCACCCAGATCCAGGCGCGAGAGCCACCATGCCCGCTCCCGTCTCCCGCACTTGACACTGCCTCGGCGCGTGCCGCCGGCTCGGGCCGTGAGCCGGCGCAGGCTCTGGGGCGGCCGCGTTCGCCAGGTAATGGTAACCTGACTCGATGCCCAACGAGAGCGAGTTCCGAGAGCGACGGGAGCGCGTGCTCGCCGCGATACACCCAGGAGTGCTCGTGATCCCGGCGGCGCCACTCGCCATTCGCAACAACGATGTGGAACACGAGTACCGCCAGGATTCCGACTTTTTCTACCTGACCGGCTTCGACGAGCCGGAGAGCGTGTTGGTGCTGAACAGCCAGAGCGAGCAGCCCTTCACCTTGTTCGTGCGCGCTCGAGATCCCGAACGCGAAGTTTGGGACGGCGCGCGCGCCGGCGTGGAGGGCGCGGTCAGTGAGTTCGGCGCGGATGTCGCGTTCACGATCGGCGAGTTGGCGCTCAAGCTTCCGGACGCCATCCAGAACACCGAGCGAATCTTCTATCGTTTGGGCAAAAACCGTAGCTTCGACGACACGCTGCTCGGCGCGCTCGATCGCGTGCGCGGACGCGCGCGCCTGGGCGTGAGCTGTCCTAGCTCGATCGTGGACGCGGCAACCGTCGTTCACGAATCGCGCTTGAAGAAGTCTGCGCTCGAACTGCGTGCCATGCAACGCGCGGTGGACATCACCCGCGACGCCCACGTGGCGGCCATGGCGCAGGCTACGCCGGGCATGTTCGAGTACGAGGTGGAGGCGATTTTGCGCGGGATCTTCCGGCGTTTCGGCTCCGAACGGCCCGCCTATTCGCCGATCGTCGGCTCTGGGCCGAACGCGACCGTGCTCCACTACCACCGCAACGACCGCCGCATGCAAGAGGGAGATTTGCTGCTGATCGACGCTGGTTGCGAGTTCGACTACTACGCGGCGGACGTGACACGCACGTTTCCGGTGAGCGGTCGCTTCACGCCGGCGCAACGCGCGATCTATCAGCTGGTGTTGGATGCGCAGCTGGCGAGCATCGAGCTCACGCGCGCCGGGCGCACCTTCGACGACGTGCACGCCGCCAGCGTGGAGGTGATCACCCGCGGCCTGTGTCAGCTCGGCATCATCAAGGGCCCGGTCGACACCGCGATCAGCGAGCTCCGCTACAAGCCGTACTACATGCACAAGACCAGCCACTACTTGGGGATGGACGTGCACGATGTCGGCGCCTACTTCGTTGCCGGCAAGCCGCGCCCGCTGGAGGCGGGCATGGTGATCACGGTCGAGCCCGGGATCTACATTGCGCACAACGCCGCGGTGGCAGACGAGTATCGCGGCATCGGCGTGCGCATCGAGGACGACGTGCTGGTCACCGATGGTGCGGCCATCGTCCTCAGTGAAGCGATTCCCAAGCGCGTCGACGAGATCGAGCGGGTCTGCTCGCGCGCCGCCTAAAACGGCAATTGGCTCGGTAGAACGTGCGATTCTTCGGATTGGCCGCGCTCGCTCGTGCGATTCGTCCTGCCGCGGCAGGGCTCTGCCTGTGCTCGAGCTTACTCGCGCGCCAGGCGGAGGCAGAGTCGCAGCCCCAGCCGGGCGCAGCGCCCGAGCCCGCCGTCCAGGAACGCTACCGCACGCCGATCCTCGGCTCGGACGCGTATTGGCATGGCTTCGGGTCGCTGTCCCTCGGTAAGGGCCTGCGGTTCAACAACCCCTATCGCTTGGCGACTCCACTCGGCGATACCCCAGAGTCACTCTCACTGACCGCCGCCTACTACGATCTCGCGCTCGGCGTCGTTCGCGGTCCTGCGCGCGGGCTATCGCACGGTGCCGTGCTTCATTTGTCGATCGCCGCGCAAGGCATCCCGCAAGAAGTGTTGAGCCTGTCCTACACGGCGCTGGAACGTCTGGACGATGGTCGCACGCTGTTGCTCGGCCGCTTCGGGCTGCCGATCATCCTCGAGCCCGATTTGAGCGGCGGCCTGGAGGCTGCCGTCGGGGTTGCGTACATGATCACGGCCGGTATCGGCGTGCAGAGCGAGCTCGTTGGCAGTCTGTATTATGGCGCCTCGACTCAAGAGCGCTCGGTCACGACAATCCCCGTCCTGTCGGCACAGCTCGGTTTGTTCATCGACTACGAGGTGCTCCCGTGAAGTTGGCGCTCCACGAACGTTTCTCGATGCTCTCCAGGAACCGCGTGAAATTCGGGTTTTTCGTGGTTGTCCTACTGTTTTGCACGGCTCCGACGCCGGGCGACGTCGGCGGCTGTGGACAAGCGCCAGCCGAGCTCGACCCGGCCACGTTCTTCGCCAGCAAAGCAAACATCGACTGCCAGCGCTGCCAAGAGTGCAGCCTGACGAAGGTGTCGTGCACGAACGCCTGTGATCACCCCGAGAGTTACCCCGCCAACTTTCCGGAGAACTGCGTGCCGCTCGTGCACGATGGCGAGGTGTGCTTGCGCGCGCTGCTTCACGCCAGCTGCGATGACTATGGCTCGTACATGAGCGACAGTTCGCCCAGCGTGCCCACCGAGTGCAACTTCTGCCCGGAGCCGGCTCCGTGAGGCGAGGGCTGCTGTTCGCGCTTTGCTGGTCGCTGCTTTCGTGCGCGAGCACCGCGCGCATCACCGGAGACTTCGGCGAATACCGTAGCTACCGGGAGTATCGGGTTTCGACCACTCTCGAGGCGCGGCTCGGGGCCGCCGAGCGCTACCTGCGCGCCTATCCAGGCGGCGATTACCGGGAAGAGGTGCGAGCCTGGTACATCCCGACGGAGAAGCGCTATTTCAAACTGTCGACCAACAGTTTGCCGCGGCTGCGCGCTTATTTGGATGCCATGCCCCACGGCCCGCACGCGGAAGACGTGGCCGAGCGCATCACCGAGCTCGAATCTCGCCGCGTGTTCGCCGATCGACGCGAACAACGCCTGCTCAGCCACGCTCAGGAAATCGAAGCGCGCTTGGCTCGGGCCGCCGAGCAGCGACGCGGTTTCGTGCACGAGTTCTCGCGGCTGACCGAGCTCTTGGCCGCGACGCGCTCGTTTGCGGAACCGACCTCCGAGCTGGCCCCGGATCTGCTCGTTCGTTTGCGCGAGCGCCCGCCGCAGCTTCACTGCGAGGGCGATCGCTGTCAGAAAATATTTTCGTTCAGCTATGCGGTTCCGGAAGAGCGCGCGCTTGCCGAACGCGCGATCGACGTCACGCTGGATATTCGCCTGGAACGCGGCCTGGTACAGGAGCTCTCGCTGTCTGGTGCGGAACTATTGACGCGCTTGGCAGAGGCAATTTCGGTGCGCGCCGTCCCTCCGCTCAATCCACAAGCGAGCGCCGAAGCGCTGGGCCAGGCGCTCGAAATCGTGAGCGCCGCGGTGGACACCGCTTTACCAAAAACGCGCTGCGACGCGGAAGCGGTGAGCCCGGTCGTCTTGGAACGCCGTTGCGATGGCCTGCGCTTGTTGGTCGTGGCCGGCACCGAACCGGGCGCTGCGGACCGTTTGAGCATTCAGCGCCAACCGAGCGATCGCGGCAAGAAGCCGCGAATCCAGGGCAAGCGGTGACGAGTGTGGTAGGAGCCGTGCCGTGTTCAGCGCCCCCGCGATCCCATACCTGCACATCCCCGAGTTGGTGATCATCCCCAAGGGATTTTTTCGAGGCTTTCCGCCGGGAGAGTTCTCGATCAAACCCTTTGGCGCGCTGGTCGCGATGGGCGTGTATGTCGGGTCCCTTCTGGCCACGCGTCAAGGCCGGCGGCTCGGCTTGAACGAGCGCGTGATGACTAGCTTCGTGGCTTGGGTGGTGGGCGGCGGCTTTTTGGGCGGCCACATGTTGGACGTGATCTTTTACTACCCGGGGCAGGTGCTCAGGGATCCACTGTCGCTCTTCCGGATCTGGGAGGGCCTGTCGAGCTTTGGTGGTTTCTCGGGTGCGATCATGGGCGGCTTCTTGTGGAAGTGGCGCTACAAGGCGGAGATCTTGCCGTACGCCGACGTGATCGCCAGCTCGTTTCCCGCGGCGTGGGTCTTTGGTCGCACGGGTTGCAGTGTCGCGCACGATCACCCAGGCCTGCCGAGCGACGCCTGGTTTGCGGTGCAATATCCGGGCGGCGGGCGCTTCGATCTCGGTCTGTACGAGATGCTGCTCACCATTCCGCTCGCGCTCGCATTCCTGTGGCTACGCAAGAAGCCGCGTCCGTGGGGCTTTTACGTGGGCGCGATCACGATCGCCTACGCGCCGGTGCGCTTCGCACTCGACTTCTTGCGCGTGGCCGAGCCAATCGCCGAAAGTGGCGGCTTGGTGGCAGCCGTCGATCCTCGCTACGCCGGGCTGACTCCAGCGCAGTGGGCCTGCTTTGGGCTCCTGGCCGTGGGCGTGTACTTCTTCGCGCACACGTTGCAGAGCGCAGGGTCGCCGACGGCATTCGCGGCTCCTCCGTTGCCCCGCAGCCTGGGTGGGCGTCCGGAGAGCGCGGCAATTACGCCCGAATCTTGAGCGCGCCGGGAGCGACGCGCGCGCGGAGCGGCAGCCGACCCGGAGTCTCGCCGTCCATATCGATCAGCACTTCGGCCCGTGGCACCAAGCTCTCGGCTTCGATCAGCGCGCCGCGGGCAAAGCGCACTCCGCGCTGACCGAGGTGCGTCCCTTGGTATAGGCGCGGGGCGAGCGCGACGCCCTCGGCGCGCGTCAAATCATGCATCGCGACCACATCGAACAAGCCGTCGTCGGGCGACGCATCAGGCGCGATCTTCATGCCCCCGCCGAAATAGCGACCATTGGCGACGGCCACATTCACGATCGGCGCCTCCAAGACGATCTCCCCGTCGACGCGCAAACGCACCGCTGCATTTTCGTAACTCATCAATGCCCGCAGCGAGCCGACGAAGAACGCCGCGCGACCGCCGATCCATTTGGGGCCCGCATTCACCAAGCGATCGGTCAGGCCGCCCAGGCCGAAGCTGGTGATGTTCAAGAACGCACGGCGGACGGTCTCACCGGAATGAGCGGTCAGTTCCAGCAGACCAAGGTCGAGTGGGCGGGGCTGGGCCGTGGACAATCGCTCGACCGCCTCTTCGAGGGTGTCACCCAAAGCGAAGGTTTTGCGAAAATCTCCACCGGTACCGGACGGGATCAGGGCCAGATCGGGACCAGCGAGCGGGTTGCCTTCGGCGTCCAAATAACCCTGGCTGACCTCGTTCAGGGTGCCGTCGCCGCCCATCACGGCAAGGCACTCGACCCCGTCCGCGCGCGCTTCGTGCACCAACCGCGGAGCGTCGCCCGGGCCTCGCGTTTCGACGAACTCGGCTAGAATTCCGCGGCCCTCCAGCAATCGCTTCAATGCAGGGAGCCGCCGAGTCGCACTCCCACTGCCGGCACTCGGGTTGCTAATCACGCGTAGCTTCATGAACGCCAGAGCTTACACGACCGCCTCGATAATCCATGCGCGAGCACGCCGGGGCGCCGCCCAACCCGAGCTTGCAAGCCCCGTGCCGGCTACCTGGCCGGCACGGGCTCAAACTGCTGACTTGAATGGCGATTCACAGGCAGTTATCGTGTTCGCCGGATTCTGCGCCTCTTCCGGCCATCGCCGGAGCGCAGCGGATTAATTTAGGAACAGACAAAGAAAATGGCGACCGAGGATGCACGAAAACTCTTCGTGGCGGGCTTGCCCGAGTCCATCAGCGAAGACGTGCTGAGGCAATTGTTCGAAGCAACGGGGGGCAAAGTGGTGGACGTGAGTCTGCCGCGCGATCGTGCAACGGGGCGACCGCGTGGTTTCGGCTTCGTCACCTTCGCCACTTCGGAAGAGGCGATCGCTGCGCGCGATAAACTCGACGGCTCACTACAAGCGGGTCGCGCGATCTCCGTGCGTCCCTTTTCTTCGGAGCCACCGCGTCGCGGTGATGCACCGGGATTTGCAGGCGGCGGAGGTGGCGGTGGAGGAGGCGGCGGCGGCGGCGGTCCACAGATGACCGAAGACCGCACGTTGTACGTCGGCAACTTGCCGTACGACACCAGCCAGCAGGAGATGACGCAGATCTTCAGCGACAACAACATTGGTCCTGTCGCTCGCATTCATTTGCCAGTGGGTCCCGACGGTCGTCTGCGCGGTTTTGGCTTCATCACCATGGGCACCGCAGAGGCCGCAAACGAAGCGATCACCACGCTCCGCAATTTCGATCTTCGTGGTCGTCGCTTGATGCTCAACATCGCGCATCCGCGTGGCGCACCGGGCGCTCCCGGAGGCGCAAGCGAGCGACCGCGTCCGGCATACAGCGGTGGCGGTGGCTACGCTGGCGGCGGCGGCGGCGGCGGCTACGGCGGTGGTGGTGGTTACGGCGGTGGTGGTGGTGGTGGCGGCTTTCCGCCCATGCCCCCGCCCGGGATGGACACCACGGGTCGCGCTCCGGAGGGTCGCCGCGCGCGCCCAGCTCCCGGGGCCGGCGCCGGCTCGGACTGGGACGACAAGAAGAAAAAGAAGAAGGCCCGCGGCGGTACCGAAGAGCCCAAGAAGGGCGAACGCGGTGGCGGCGGCTCTTCCTACAAGAACCTGGGCAAGGACTGGGACGACGACGACTGAGCAGGTGCTCGCGTCGCCTGCCGGCTTTCGAGCCGAGTTCGAATCTTCTTCAAAATCACCCGCGCAAGTCATTGAACTTGCGCGGGTTTTTTAATGGTGAGCATTCCTCGGGGCTGACGGTTGCTTTTGGCCCCGCTCGGATTGCGCCCCTTCGCGGCATCGTGCTAGGACGTGACTCCGATTTCGCCCGGTTTCGGCCGGCAACGCTAGCGCGGGCAATCGCTCGCTGATCAGACGAGCAATAAACAGCGATGATTTTCGACTGGCTCTACGGCCTGTTCTCGAATGACCTTGCCATCGACTTGGGCACGGCGACGACGCTGATCTACGTCAAAGGCAAAGGCATCGTCAGCTGTGAGCCCTCGGTGGTGGCCGTGGCGCGTGATGCCAACGGCGTGAAGCGCGTGCTGAACGTCGGCCGCGAGGCCAAAGAGATGCTCGGCCGCACGCCTGGCAACATCGTGGCCATCCGCCCGCTGCGTGACGGCGTGATTGCCGACTTCGAGATCACCGAAGCCATGCTGCGTTACTTCATCGCGCGCGCGCACAACCGGCGCACCTTGGTCAAGCCGCGCATCATCATCTGCGTGCCCTTCGGCATCACCGAAGTCGAGAAGCGCGCCGTGAAAGAGAGCGCGGAGAGCGCGGGCGCGCGTGAGGTGTATCTGATCGAAGAGCCGATGGCAGCGGCCATCGGCGCCGGGCTCCCGATCACCGAGCCGAGCGGCAACATGGTCGTCGATATCGGCGGCGGCACGACGGAGGTCGCCGTGATCTCCCTAGCCGGCATCGTGTATTCGCAGAGTGTGCGCGTCGGCGGCGACAAGATGGACGACGCGATCGTCGCCTACATGAAGCGCAAGTACAACCTGGCGATCGGCGAGCAAACTGCCGAACGCATCAAGATCACCATCGGCAACGCTTACCAGCTCGACCCGCAGCTGACGATGGAAGTCAAAGGCCGCGACATGGTGGCCGGTATTCCAAAAACCGTGATCGTCAACTCGGACGAGATCCGCGAAGCGTTGGCCGAACCGATCAACGCAATCGTGGAAGCGGTACTGCTCGCGCTCGAGCGCACCCCTCCCGAGCTGGCCGCGGACATCGTGGACAAGGGCATCGTGCTCACCGGCGGCGGCGCGTTGCTCAAGAACATCGACGTGCTCTTGCGCGAAGAAACGGGCCTACCAGTGATGGTCAGCGATGACCCGATCAGCTGTGTCGTGCTGGGCAGTGGCAAAGCGCTGGATCACATCGAGCTGCTCAAGGAAGTCACCATCGGGTGATGAGCTGAGGCTCGCGTGGGTTCGTTCAAGCACTATCGCGATATCGTCATCGTAGTGCTGCTTTTGGCACTGCCGTTCTTCTTTCTGCGCTCCAGCATCCGCAGGCCGGAAGACACGAGCTGGGTCGATCGCACCCTCTTGCACGTCGCGGCTCCGTTTCAGTACTTCGCGGCGCTGTTGGCGCGCGGGGTCTCGGGCCTCGTCGGCGACTACGTGTATTTGGTGGACGTGAAAGCCGACAACAATCGGCTGGCGTACGAGAACGCGAATTTGCGGAGCAAGGTCAGCGATTCCGAGCGCACCGAGGCCGACAATCGACGCCTGCGCCGCTTGCTCGGGCTGCGCGAAACTCTGTCGCAAGAGCTGGTGAGCGCGGTCGTGGTGGGCAAAGACACGACCGAGTATTTCCGCGTCGCGCACCTCACGGTAGACACGAAAAACGCCGTGATTCGCCCGGAAATGCCGGTCATCTCCGTCGACGGCACGGTCGGCACCGTGCTCCGAGTCGCCGGCGAGAAGGTGGACGTGCAGCTGACCGTGGATAGCGGCTTCGGCGTGGACGTAATGGTCGAACGCACTGGAGCGCGCGGCTTCGTGCGCGGCATCGGGGATCGTCAAAAGTATTCGGCGCGCGTCGAATACGTGCAGCGCACCGACGACGTAGACGTGGGCGACGTGTTCGTCACCAGCGGTTTTGGTTGCCGCTTCCCGCGCGGCATCCCCGTCGCGCGCGTGAAGAAAGTAGAGAAGCGCAACTTCGGCATCTACCAATCGGTCGAAGCCGAGCCCACGGTCGATTTCTCACGCCTCGAAGAGGTGATGATCATCTTGACCGATCCCAAGGACTGCGAATCGGGCGCCGGCAACTCGCCGTCGAAGAAGCAGCGCCAGCAGCGGTGAGCTGGAGCTCCGTATGAGAAACCTCGGGTTCTTCGCCGTTGCTGCCCTGCTGATCTTGGTGCAATCGAATCTATTTCGCTTGCTCGGTCCGATCGGCAGTCTGGTCGGGGCGCACTGGGTGCATGGCGCGACGCCGAGCCTGGCGTTGCCGCTAGTGATTTTCCTGGGCGTTCACGAGCCTTCGATGCCACGCGGCGCGGCGCTGGCGTTTGCCATCGGCTACGCTCAGGACCTGCTGGGGGGCGCGCCGGTTGGGCTCTTCACCTTCGTTTATGTGATGATTTGGTGGCTCTCACGGGTGGCGGGCGTCAGGCTGACGGCGCAGACCATGCTCACCCGGATGTCGCTCGCCTTCGTCTTTGCGCTCGTGCAAAGCGCCGTGGTCTTGGTGCTGTTGGCCGTATTCGGCAACGACAACCGCCGGCCGCTCGAGATCGCGACGATCGTGCTGCCCCATGCGGCGGCCACCGCTTTGTGCGCGCCGCTCCTGTTCCGTGTGGCGCAGCGTTTGCGACAAGGAAATTCACCGGCGCGTGCCCAACCCGAGGCGTTGACGTGAGGCGCGCGTGTTAGTTCAGCGCTCCGACGTCGGCGAGTTTCGGCAGCGCTACCGTTGGCTGGTGCTGGTGGCGGTTGCGGCGTTCGCTATTTTGATCGGGCGTCTGGCTCAGCTGCAAATCGTGGAAGGGGATCTGCACCGCGCGCAAGCGCGGCGCAACATCGTGCGCGAGCGCTCCTTGGCCACCACGCGCGGTGTGATCCGCGACGCATTCGGCCGTGTTCTGGCCGCAAATCGGCCGTCGTATAGCGTGCACATCACGCCCGCGGAAATCGATCTGGAAACGACTTGGCCGCGCGTGATGAAGGTCGTTCAGCTGGATGAGTTCGAGCGCGCCGCGATCGAGAAGCGCATCGCCGACATCAAGGCGCTGCCGAAAGAAGACAAGCGGCGCGGCCAGCAGATCTTGCTCAAGGTCGACGTCGATCGCGACGTGGTGGCCTTCCTCGAGACGCACGAGAAAGAGCTGAACGGCGTGGAAGTGACGCCCTCGCCGGTGCGCTACTACCCGTACGGAGAGCTCGGTGCGCACGCCGTGGGCTACATGCGTGAAGTCGACGCCGAGGCGCTCGAGCGTCTGGACGAGCGCGGCTATCGCGCGGGCGATCGGATCGGTGCGATCGGTATCGAACGGCGTTGGGAGAGCTACCTGCGCGGACAGCGTGGCTGGCGAAAGATGGTGCGCGGTGTCGCGCGCCGCGAGAGCAACGCCGAAATCGATGCCAAATACCTGGAGGAACCGCGCCGCCTCGAGCCGATCCCGGGGCGCGATATTTCGCTCACGATGGACATCGATCTGGTGGCATCGATCGAGAAGGCCATCCGCGGCCAGCTCGCCGGCGCGGTGGTCGTGGTCGACGTGCGGACCGGTCGGCTCTTGGCGGCGTTGTCCAAGCCCAGCTTCGATCCGAACGTGGTCTCCGGCGGCAACGGCACGAAAGCGGTGGGGGCGGCGTTTCGGCGTCTGAACGCCGACCCGTTGAAGCCCACGATGGACAAGACCATCTCCGCGGCCTACCCGCCGGGCTCGACGTACAAGCCGTTCACGGCCCTCGCCGCCTTGGCCGATCGCGTCACCGATCCGGACCGCGAGGTCGACTGTCACGGCGGGTTCGAATACGGCAAGCGCTTCTTCCGCTGCACGGGCGTGCATCGCAAAGTGAACCTGCATTCGGCGATCGTGCAGTCGTGCAATACCTACTTTTACGAGCTGGGCTCGCGGCTCAGCATCGACCGCCTCGCAGCCATCGGGCTTGATTTCGGCTTCGGTGTGAAGACGGGCATCGGCGTGAACCCAGAAGCGCGGGGTCGGATGCCGACTCGCAGTTGGTACACCCGCCGCTACAAAGAGGCATTCCGCGGCGGCTTCACTCTGCTCTCGGCGATCGGGCAGGGGGCCACCACGGTCAGTGTCTTGCAGTTGGCGCTCTCCTACGCGGCATTGGCCAACGGCGGCACGCTGTATCAGCCGCAGGTCGTGCGCAGCATCGAGACCAGTGACGGCACCGTCGTGCAAGATTTTCCACCACGCGTGCGGCGCATGGTCGAGCTCGATCAAGACCACTTGACGATGGTCAAGAACGCCCTGACCGGTGTCGTCGGGGAGAAGACCGGTACCGCCTACAAAGAGCGCATTCCAGGGCTCGACTTGGCGGGCAAAACCGGTACCGCGCAGGTCAGCCACGTCACGCCGCGCGGCGTCGATCCGGACAAAGTTTGGTACTTCAATCGCGACCACGCTTGGTTTTCGGGCTACGCACCCTCCAAGTCCCCCGAAATCGCGATCGTCGTGATCATCGAGCACGGCGGTGGTGGCGGCAAGAACGCCGCCCCGGTGGCCATGCGCGTCGTGCGTGACTGGGAGAAGCTGAAAGAAAAACGAGTCTCTGCGCAAGCCGCGGCGCATCCCGCCGGCAAACGTGGAAGCCTCTAATGCAGGGCGATCGCTTTTCGTTTCGGCGTGGGCCGATGGTCGACATGCCGCTCTTGTTGGGCGTGGTGGCGATCCTCACGCTGGGGCTGGTCAACCTATACAGCGCGACCAGCGTCTACATCGACGACGCAAGCCGCGCGCGCTTGGCCGACATTTACGTCACACAGATCTATTGGATCGTGGTCGGCGCGATGATCGCCATCCTGGTCGCCGCCATCGACTACCGACACTACGAGCGCTTGGCCCCCGTGCTGTACGTCGGGGGCATGGTTTCGCTCGGGCTGGTGTTCGTGTTGGGCAAGGACGTGCGCGGCTCTTCGCGTTGGATTCAGCTCGGCAGCTTCGCCTTTCAGCCCAGCGAATTCATGAAGATCTTCCTGATCTTGATGGTCGCGAAGTTGGTCCACAACGATTCCCGGACCGAGCCCCGATCGCTCGTGGATCTGGCGCCCGCGGCCGCGTTGATCTTGGCGCCGGTCGCGCTGGTGATGGCGCAGCCGGACCTCGGGACTTCGCTGATCTATTTGCTCACGTGCGTGTCGATGCTGGCCATGATGCGTATTCGCACGTTCAGCGTGCTGTCGCTGATTGCCATGGGCGGCGTCTCGCTGCCGCTCGCCTGGATGTTCTTGATGCACGACTACCAGAAGCATCGCATCACGAGCTTCCTGAATCCCGAAGCGGACAAAACCGGCTCGGGCTGGCACGCGCTCCAATCCCAGACCGCGATCGGTAACGGTCAGCTGACGGGGGAGGGCTTCATGCAGGGCACGCAAAACCAATTCGGTTTCTTGCCCGAGCAATATTCCGACTTCCCGTTCGCCGTATTTTCGGAAGATTGGGGCTTTTTCGGCACTGTCGTGCTGATCTGCCTATACGCGTTCGTGTGCATCTGGTCGATCCACATCGCCTCCCAAGCCAAGGACCGCTTCGGCGCCGCCCTGGCCGTCGGCATTGGCGCAATGCTGTTTTGGCACGCCGTGTTCAACATCGGCATGGCCATGGGCGTCTTGCCGGTCGTCGGGATCACGCTGCCGCTGTTTAGCTACGGGGGGAGCAGTGTGCTCACGATGCTGATGGGTTTGGGCTTGCTGATGAACGTAAGCATGCGCCGCTGAGGACCCGTCCCCCGAGTGCAGTCAAACTTGACCCACCAGCAAACCTATTCGATCGAGAGAAGGTGGGGCGCGCGCGATCCCGCATCGCACCTCGGATCGCGGCACCGTTCCCGGCGCAGCGGGACGGCGTGAACGAATGCGTCTTCCGCCCAAGTGCCGCGGGACGTCTCCCGGAGGGTTCGCCAAGGGAGAGGAGGAAGAAGAGGGCGCCAAGAGCTCAGCGCGCCGAGTGAGCAAAACTCCACACCGCGGACCGCGCAGAGAATTTGGGGTTAGCGATATCAGTCGGAGCCCGCGTTGTTCAGCACTCGAGAAGAAAGACGCAGTCTGAGCGGGCCACACTCTTCCACTCTTCCCGGCTGTGTTCGGCTGCGTGCGTTCGGCTGTGTTCGGCTGTGTTCGGCTGCGTACGTTCGGCTGTGTTCGGCTGCGTCTAGCGTGGTACAAAATGCGCACTAGCGACTCGCCGCGCTAACTCAAATATGTCCGCGCCTTCTGAGGTGTGGTGCCGGGTCGATGGGTGGCCGAAGGATCTTGGCGCCCTCTTCTTCCTCTTCTCCCTTGGCGAAAAATCTGAGAGCTCCCCGTGCTCTGGGAGATTCAGTACGCGCCTGGTCTTACGCCGCTGACGGCGTGACGCGCTGAGAATTGGGCGTGCTGTGAGGCGCGATGCGGGATCGCGATCGCCCCCCAATCTTCGAGGCCGTTCTCGTCGCAGCCCGGCTTCGCGCCGTTGCTCAATCCATTTTGAACAGGTCGTCCAAGTCGTCGCGGGTGAGGGTCTTGGCGCCGCCGGCGTCTTCACTGAGTACGGAGGCGACGAGGTCTTTCTTCTTTTGCTTCAGCTGCAGGATCTTTTCTTCGATCGTGCCTGCGGCGACGAGGCGATAAACGGTGACGACCTTCTTTTGCCCGATGCGGTGGGCGCGGTCGGAGGCTTGGTCTTCCACGGCGGGGTTCCACCAAGGGTCGAAGTGAATCACAGTGTCGGCCGCGGTCAGATTGAGACCGGAACCGCCCGCTTTGAGGCTGATCAGGAACACCGGGACGGTCGGGTCGTTTTGGAAGCGATCGATGCGCTCGGCGCGATCCATCGTGCTGCCGTCCAAGTATTCGTAGCGGATCTTGTCTTCGTCGAGCGCGTCGCGCACGAGCTTCAGCATGGACACGAACTGGCTGAATACGAGCACTTTGTGGCCGCCGGAATCGGCTTCTTCCACGAGCTCGCGCAGCGCGGCGAGCTTGCCGCTGTCGTCGTGGCTGAATTCGCGCGGTAAGCCGAGCAAACGCGGATCGCACGCCGCTTGGCGAAGCTTGGTCAAGCCGGCCAAGATGTGCAGTTGGCTCTTGGCCACGCCTTGGCGTTCGACTTCACCCATGACTTGCGCGCGAACCTCACGCAGCACCTGCATGTAGATGGCCTTCTGATCGGAGGCCATGTCGACCAGCTTGTCGACTTCGATCTTGGGCGGCAGATCCTTGGCGACTTCGTTCTTGGTGCGGCGCAAAATGAAGGGGTGGATCACGGCTCGCAGCCGCGCGGCTTGCTTGGAATCCCCTTGGTCTATCGGACGCGCGAACTTCTCTTCGAACTTTTGCAGCGGGCCGAGTAGGCCTGGGCTCACGAACTCGAAGATCGACCAGATTTCGCTGAGCCGGTTTTCGATCGGGGTACCGGTGAGGGCCAAGCGACGGCTGGCGTCCAGCTCTTTGGCGGCCGCCGCAGTGGCGCTGAGCGGGTTCTTGATGTTCTGCGCTTCGTCCAAAATCGCGTAATCGAGCGGCAACTTCTTCAATAGATCGATGTCGCGACGTAAGAGCGCGTAGCTGGTGATGATCACGTTCGCGCTTTCCAGATCGGCGATCTGCTCGCGGCGGCCCGCGCCGTGCCAGAGCGCGGTGGTCAAGGTCGGTCCAAAGCGCTCGATTTCTCGGACCCAGTTGGTCACCACGCTGGTCGGCGCGACGATCAGGGCCTTGAGCGCCTTGGTCTTTTTCTCGGCCTTCAAGTGCAGGAGCAGCGCGATGGTCTGAATCGTCTTACCGAGACCCATGTCGTCGGCGAGCACGCCACCCGAGCCGAGGTCGTGCACGAACTGCAGCCAGGACAAGCCCTGCTCTTGATACGGGCGCAGCGTGGCCTTGAGCCCTTTGGGCTTCTTGGCGGCCTTGATCTCGTCGATCGAGGCGAGCTTCGAGAACAGTGTTTTGGCGGCCGCCGCGACGGTGGCACTGGAGGCTTGATTGAGCAACTCCTGCACGCGCCCCGCCTGAGACAGCGGGATCTTGCCGGATTTGCCGGCCGCGGTGATCAGCTCGATCTCCCGGTCGATCATGGCTTGCACCTTCTCGCCGTCGAAGGGCGCGAAGGAGTTGTCCGACAAACGCACGAATTTGCGACCCTCACGCAGACAACGCTCGAGCTCGTCGCGATCGACGCCGACGCCTTCGCTCGAGTAGTCGATTTTCACGTTCAGCCAATCGACACCGCTGGAAACGCGCGCGTGCATCAAGATCGGCTTGCTGCGCACGTGGGTGCCGACCAAATCTTCCGGCACGTACAGGTCCCAGTCTTCGGGCAAGGCGCCCACGCCTTCGGACCAGAAGTGGATCGCTTTGTCGGCGCGCGCCACGAATCGCTCGCCGCTCTCGTCGGCTTCGAGCCCCAGATCGAGCAAGAGTTGCACGGCGCGTTGCTGCGCAGCGATGTCACAGCGAATGCATTTGGCGCGCTTTTGTCCCTCTACGGGCGGCAAGATCATCACCGGCGGCGAGATGCCGTCAGCGCGCACTTCGACTTCGAGATCGGCATAGGCGGCGCGCAGCGAGACCTCGGCCTCGGTCAGTGAACCGGTGGCGCGCATGCGAAACGTGGGTTCGAGGTCGATCACGTCTGCCACCTGGGACAGCTCGGGCAACTCAGCGCCGATCTCCAGCGCGACCTTGGGTAAGCCGTAGGTGATCATGCCGATCAGCTCGGAGGCGGGCTCTGCGATCGTCGGGCTGCGCAAGAGCCGGCGCAAAGCGGCCGGTGACACGCGATGGTCGAGCGGCCGGGCAATGCCCTCGTTGGTGTCGATGTGGAAGCCAGGCGCACCCTCGAACCAACCGCCGGTCGTGAGCTGAAAGCGCCGGCCGTCGTTCTGACGTTCGAAGGTCACCTTGGACACGATCGTGTCCGACCCGACCATCTCCAGATCGAAGCGCGGGCGCAGCGATTCTTCCGCGAAGCGCAGCTGCATCAATGCTGGCTCGAGCAAGACCCGACGATTGCGCAACAGCGGCAGCAACTCCGAGGCGTCTTCGCCACGGATGTCGACCGCGGGATGACGTGGGTTGCCGCTCTCGAAACGGGCCAACACGCGCAGCGCGTTGCGGTCCGCCGTGGGCGTTACGCCCTGCCAGTTCAAGGCCACGCTGGGCAAGAGCGGCGTTCTGCTGTCGATATCGAGCACGGTCACGGTCAAGCCGCCTTGGCGCACGTGGACGCGGAACTCCAAGTGCAACGTACGCTGCGTGCCGTCCGGCGCGAGCCAGGCGCCGATGCCAGTCGGGCGTGCACTGAGATCGGCTGGAGCGGGGGCCGCGTGCGGCGTGTAATGGCTGACGGGCGTCGGCAGCTGCGGCACCTGTTGTTGTTGCCGTCGGCGTCGGTCCCTGCGTCGCCCGCCTTTGGCGTCTGCGCCGTTGGCATTGGCATTGGCGTTGTTGTTCGACTGCTGCGCTGCCGCCAAGTGTTGCTGTTGCGGCGCTGGCTGCGCGGGTGCTTCGCGCCGCGGCAGAGCCGAACGCGCTTTGTTGCGCACGGTGATCAACAGCGCCGCAACGTGCTTGCAGTGTTGGTTGGTCTTCTGGAAGGCGGGACAGGTGCAGCTGGAGGTGATGCCCTCGCCACCCAGTCGAATCGACACTTCGTACGGGTCCGGATCAGAGCCCTTCACCCGGCCTTGCGCGCTCGAGTCATTGACGCTGACCTCTTCCACGACTTTGCGCTTCTCGTAGTCGAGGCCACGCAGGAAGGTGCGCGCGCCGAGCAAACGTCGCAGGCCGCGGTCGGAAAGGGTGGAGAGAGCGTCAGACAGCGACGACACGGCTGCCTCGTTTCGAATCGGGGGATGACGGCATTTCGTTCATGGCAAATTTCGAATCTAAGGCTCGTACGTCGAGCTCGAAAAAGTCAGAGCAGGAAAGGCGTGATGACCAGCGCGGCGGCGGCCGTCGCCTTGACCAGCAGTTGCAGTGCAGGAGCCGCTGCGTTGCCGAAGATGTCGGACAAAGCGTCGGCGGTGATGGAGGTGGAGAAGGCCTGGCCGCTCTCGCGTCCGCGCTGACCGCGGCGCACGCTGCTCAGGGTCGAGCGCGCTGCATCGAGCGCGAGCGCGGTGCAGAGGCCGGTCAGTGAAGCAAGGACCACGAACCAGCTCAGCCCTTGTGCCACGAGTTCTCGGCCTAGGCCGTGGAAAAACAGACGCAGCACGAGGCCGAGCAGTACCGGCGCGGCCATGCCGACCGCGATGGGTAGCAGCGCGCGGCGGAGTGCCACCGTAGTGGTCAAATCCACGCAGCTCTTGTAGCTCGGGGTATAGTCCAGCGGCACTTGAGCAATGCCGTGTTCGCGCGGGAAGCCGCGGAGTTGGCGCTCGACCTCGGCCGAAACTTCACGTGCGCCACGGGCCGCGGCACGCGCGACCGACCCGGCATAACCGAGCACCACCGCGGCGCCCACCGCTCCACACCAAGCTAAGGCCGAGCTTGCGGCAAGGGAAGGGGGCTCGTGGCCGGCGGCGGCGACGGCGCGCCCTTGTCCCGAAATCGCCCAAGCCATCAGCAGCGAGGCGAGCGCACCCGAGAACACGGCGTAACGCCGGGCCACCGCGCCACCCAGAAAGCTCGCGTCGTCGAGCCGATGGGAGCGGCGCTTCGCTTCACTATCGGCATTGTTCATGTTGGCGATGCCGCGCGCGCCATCGGCAATCGAACCGAGCGTGGCCACCGACGAGACGAACGGCGAGGCCGAAAATGCACCTAGGGTGAACATCAGCAGGCTCAGCTCCATGCCTGAGCCGATGCTGGCGTGCGCGCCAATGCCGACCACCGCCGCCAAGGCCACGCCGAAGATCGTGACCGGCAAGAGTGCCGTCTCGAACCCTGCACCCAAGCCCACGGCGACCAGTGCGCCGCCCCCGACTCGCAGCGCTTCGTGGCTATCGCGCAGTGTTCCGCTCCGTCGGCCGAGCCGCACGAGTAAGCCGTGGGCGGCGAGCAAGGCCGCCAGCAAACCCAGCGCGCTGCTCGCGAAAATGGGCCAGAAATGCTCGCCAAAGAGCCAATAACTGATGCCCCACAAGCCGGATAGGGCGATCACCGTGGTCGACGAGTAGCCACGCAGCAAGGCCGACGAAATCTGGCTCGTCTCGTCGGAGCGCACCAAGATGACGCCGAAAGCGGAGGCGATCACACCGAAGGCGCGCACCACCAACGGCAGAGCGAGGAGCCGCAAAGCGTCAGTTCCGGGGCTGGCGCTGGATAGGCTGGCGCCGATCATCAACGCTGCGACATTGGCCACGCTGGCCGAGGCAAAAGCATCGACGCTGCGGGTCGCGGAGGCGCCGACCTGATCGCCCACTAGCTCGGTCACGACCGCGGGGTTGCGCGCGTCGTCGTGATCCAAGCCCGCGTCGCGCTCGCCCGCTTGATCGGCGCCGACCCCGCCCGCAGCGTGAAATGCTCCCCCGCCGCGCTGCAGCACGAGCGCGCTGACCGTCGCGCCCAGAGCAAACCCCGGCAACAGCAGGACCACATGGCGCGCCAGCGGCAAGGCTTGTTCGCTGGGCAAGGCAAACCCGCCCTGGATGGCGAATAAAATGCCGAACAAGCAGGTGACCAGCAAGCTGCTCAAGGTCTCGCTGATCAAGCTGGCAGAGCCCGCTCCGCGCATCGCGATGCCCAGCGCCGAATCGATGCTAGTGCTTGCTGCGGCTGCTGCCCGCACGCTGCTGCGCACGGCCAGTACGGTCGCGACATACGCGGTCAAAGTACTGCCGAGCGCTCCGAGGCATAGACCCGCAGCGCCCCAAAATGCGACGGCGAGGCGACTCACCGGGGCGGTGCCCATTTCGAACGAAGCACTCGAAACCACGACCGGTACGAGCAGCGCCAACGCCGCGATGCCGATCAATCGGTATTCTTGCCAGAGGAAGGCCCGCGCCGCGCGTTCGAGGGCGCTGCCCAAGCGACGCAGCGCTGCCGGGCCGGCGTCGCGCACCGATACCCCGCGCCACATCAGCAGCGCAAGCACCAGCCCAACTCCGTCGATTCCGACGACTAGCCCGAGTTCAATCACGATCGATTTCCGCGGCGCGCGCGGGCGCCCTACGCTCCGGCGGCCACAGGACACGCGCTTCGATGCGGGCTACGCAAAAAACGGCCGCTGGTTGGACCGCCAACTCAATAGCGGATCCGAGTCACGCAAGCCGGTTCAAGGACAGAAACACCCTGAGACCCGCCACGTGGCTCTTGGCAGCACCCGTGCGCCAGAGTGGAGAGTGTGTAGCATGGGGATCTGGCCGGGTGCAAGGGCGGGTTTTCGGGCCGAACGGACCCAGGATAGTTGGGCCTTTCTCAGGCTGAGCCGGGCGAACCAAGGCCCGAGCCACCCGCGCGGGCCGCGACGGCTCGGAAAATTGGGGATGGGCGACCGCGTTCCCGCAGCGCAGCTCGCCGCCGAGCGTGGTTCCCGGCCGTTCGAGGCTCCCAGATTTCGAACCGCAAACCGCGAGCAGAGCAGGCCCCCCGGAGCGCCTAGCCAACCAGGCAGCTCGAGGCAATTCGCAGACAATCCGGGGCTAGCGAGCGCGAGAGGAGCCGCGAAATATCGGCGACCTACCGCGGCATTCGGGCACCGGCAGGTTGGCACGTTGAGAAGGGAGGAGAGGGGTTAGCGGCTAACCCCTCACAGGCTCACTTCTTTTTCCCCTGCATCACCATCAAGTGATACTTGCCGAATTCGCTCTGGCCAAGGGTGAAGAGCACCTCGATGAACAGACGGTAGGGCGTGGTCTGATCGGCGATGATGATCGCCTCGGAGGAAGACGGGTCGAGGCCCTTGGCGGCGCGGATCGCTTTGTCGGTGCGGCGCGCGGACTGCAGAGCGCTGCCCAAGGGCACGATGTACATGTCGTTCGGGCCGCCGCGCTTGTAGCGCGCGCCGACACCGGTTTGCGCCGTCGACTCGCGGCCGGGAAGTGTCAGCACCTTCGCGTCGCCGACGATGATTTGGCTCTTCGAGATCGTGACCAGGACACCCTCTTGGCCGGGCGGAGTTTTGACGATTGAAACTGGCAGCTTCAAGTCATCGCTCTGCGGCACGGCTGCGCTCGACTCACCGAGCGTCTTCAACAAGAAGACCAAGATGATGGTCATGATGTCGAGCATCGCGGTGATGTTCAGGAAGTTGATCTCCGGCTCGAGCGCGTTGCGCCGGATGGCCCGCCTGAGAGCGGCCTTGTAGGTGACAATCGACGCCTTGGGAGCCGGCGCAGGGGGAGGGCCGGCAGGCGGCGTACCGCCGGGCGGGACTGCCTGAGTCATTTGGGCACCTTGAAGTTGACGTTCTCGAACAGAGCCTCACCTTGCGCGTCGGCTCGGAGCGCGTCGATCACGTCGATGATCGTCTGGTAATCCGTGCCGAAGTTGCCGGTGATGTAGACCTGATCTTCGTTGGCGAAATCCGGCGAAGCCTTCTTGAGGTGAGAGGCACAGGCGGTGAGCCCCTCCAGATCGTACTTGCCGTTTTTCAGCGGGATGGCGATGCCAGCGCCGGGGCCCTGACAGCCGGGCGCGATATTGCCGCCCGCTGCCTTGAGCGAAAAACCGTCGTTGACGATCAGCACGGTGAGATTGAGCGCCTCCGTCGGTACCTCAGCGCGGACGCCCGAGCTCTTGCTCGCCGGCGGCGTCGTGTCGATCGTCGCCGTGAACGTCACTGCCACCGTCGCGAGGACGAAGATCAGGATGTTCATGATGATGTCCAAGAACGGGACGATATTGAGCTCGCCGCCCTCTTCGTCTGGAGCGAGCTCCTTCGGCTGACTCAGCCGGCGGATCTTACTGCGCTGCGCCGTCGTTAACTCTGACATGAGGCGAAGCGCTCGATCAGTACTGTCCCGGACGTTGCGAGATCGTCAGCATGTTGAACGTGCGCTCGACCGTGGTCTCCAAGTCGTGTTGGATGGCCTTGGCGCGCGTGTGCAAGATGATGTGCGTGATCATGCAGAACACCGCGATGCCCAAACCGAGCGCCGTGTTGTACATGGCTTCGGCGATGCCGTTCGAGAGCATGCGCTGCTTGTCCGATTGACTCAGACCCGGCGCGGCAATCGAGCCGAAGGTGAGGATCAGACCGCTGACGGTGCCGAGTAGCCCGATCAGCGTCGAGATGTTCGCCAGCGACCAAAGAGCGCCGATGCGCTTCTCGGCTTGAGGCTTGAGCTCGGACAGTTTCTCGCTCAAGGCAGCGTCGATCTCGTCCCCGCCCTTGTTGGCGTGGGTGAGCCCCGCCTTCACGAGCTGGAGGATGGGATAGTCACTGGCCTCACAGAGCTTGATCGCGCGGTCGATGTTGCCCGCGGCCACTAGTTTTTTGACCTGGGCGAAGAATTCCTTCGAATTTACACGGTATTTCGTGAGTTGGAACGCGAGGCGCTCGATCACAATCGTCAGCACGATTGCAGAAGCGATCATGTTCAGAACCATGAAGGTCGGGTTCTGTTTGAACGCCTCAGCTAATTGGCTGGATCCGCTGGAACCTTCGGCTGCAAGAAGCAGGAGCTGCATTCCCCTATTCCCTTCTCAATACTCTCGTGTGTGTTGTTGGCTTTCCGAGCCGCATCGGCAGGGACGCCCAATCTCAGCGAATCCGGACTATAGCCACCCCGCAAGACGCAGCGCAAGCTTGCGTATTGCGGCATGATTTTGCGGCCTTCCGGCCGATCCTCGAGCGCATCCACTTACGCATAAGCCGCGCATTCGCCTACATTGCGTCTGCACTCCGCGCGCGTTTGCGACGGGCATTTCTGCCCACATCTACGCACTCACGCGCGCCACACTCACACGCCGGTGGACGCGCGAATCCTTGGGCGAGCACTTCGTTAACCACTCCGCGAACCGCTGATGGCGGTCGCTTTCCGCCGCTTGCCAGCGCAAGGGGAGTTACCGCCAAACGCCAAGAGCAGATCAGATTGGGTTCCCTCCGGACGTCAGCGGCCGCGCAGAACGTCAAGGGGCAACCGGACGATAGCTGAGGTCTGACCGGGCCCATGGGTAACGTTCAACTCTTCACCGACGTACCGGTCTCTACCGATTGGCAACGCGGCATCCGCAAAATACGACGTTTCTGAGCAGCAATCGCTCGCCCTCATTCTCTCGTGTCTTCTCGCTCCGGTGGGGTTTCGCGGTTCGGAGCGGGGAGCCGTGATGAGCCGGGAACTTTGCGAGCTGCGAGGTGCGATGCCGGATAGCGAGCGCCAATTAACTCTGCGTTCGGTGTTTGGGAGGCGCTCCCCGTTGCAGGCGGCGTTGGTCGCTCTCGATCAGCGCTCGCTGAGCGTCCGCGCTCGCGTCCCGAGCGTGCGCTCGCGACCGGCGCGCTGGATTCCACCCGCGATCGGCGGTTGGGAGCGCTGCCGGCCGGCGCTCGCGCCCCGAAACAATTGAAAGCCATACAAAAATAAGCGTCTTTCGAAACTGATCACTGGAAAGTTCGAATTTTGCGCGAACAGCAACACTGCACCCAATCTCTCTTGACTGTAAGGGGTCCACTTCAGCAAGATGTCGCCGTCCAAGAAGCTCCGATGCCATTTCGAGAGTCGGCGGGGCGCGGCGTCCCGGGCATCTGTCTCTGGGCGGCACGAATGGTTTTTCTGTGACCGGGGCAAGCTCACCTCACTTCAAGGGGCGGGCCGCGGCACAAACGTTAAGAAGCAACAGCAGGAAGGTAATCAGAATGTCTGCAGCGTGGCACCACTTTCAGGCGGGCGGTTGGGCGATGTGGCTCATCCTTTTTTGGCTGATCTGCGCGATCGCGACGATCGCTGAACGCGCCGTCTATCTGTTCGGTTCCTCGATCAACAAGGACGTCTTCCTCGCGACCATGCAGAAGTGCATCTTGGCCGGCGACGTGGCCAAGGCCGTGAAGATGTGCTCCGCCGCGAACGCGCCCCTCGCGCGTATCGTGCAAGCGGGTCTGGTCAAAGTGAACCGCCCGGATGAGGAAGTTCAGGCAGCGATGGATGAAGCGGCGCTCCGTGAGATGCCGAAGATCAGCAAGCGCACTGGCTTCCTCGCCATGTTCTCGAACCTCGCAATGCTCTCCGGCTTGTTCGGCACCATCGTTGGTCTGATCAAGGCGTTCGGCGCGGTCGGCGGCGAGTCGGTCGATCCGAGCCAAAAGGCGCGCATTCTCGCAGAAGGTATCTCCGAAGCCATGAACTGCACGGCGTTCGGTCTGCTCTCGGCGATCGTGGCTCTGATTGGGTTCTCCGTCTTGAACGGCAAAACCCAGGGTCTGGAAGACGACATCAACGAAGCCTCCGTGCAGGTTCTCAATCTGGTGGTTGCCAACCGCCAGAAGGTGAATCTCCAGGGCATCGACGGTTGATCTGTCGTCGGGGGCTTTGCCCCCGCCCCGCCTAAGGCGGGGCCCCACCCCCAGTTTTGGGGCCCCGGCCCCAAAACAAAGTGGCGAGTGGGCGACACGAGGCAGACAAGCGGACCCAAGGTTTTCAGGGGTCCGCTTGTCGTACTCAGAACAAGTTCTGTAAGGGAGCCGACTCATGGCTGGTATTGACACTGGCGGCGGTCACGGCGGTAAACGCGCGACCAACCACGAAATC
>Ga0247778_1000119_pt1 | contig 137832 bp, 145 predicted proteins | sample UWRJL049202B5_FD_179939 | JGI IMG/M metagenome (GOLD analysis project Ga0247778, IMG submission 179939) | Plant litter microbial communities from Arlington Agricultural Research Station in Wisconsin, United States - UWRJ-L049-202B-5 | ecosystem: Environmental > Terrestrial > Plant litter >... | reverse complement strand
CTCGGTGGCGGTGAGAACGAAGTGACTGAAGCAGCTGTTCATTGGCTTCTCAAGGCTGAGGTGGTAAAAGGGTTCGATGAAGTGGGCCCAGTACAGATGTGAATAGACACGGAACATCTGGCGGAAGATTGTTTGACAAACGTCAACGAACTCAACGGGAAATCCACTGCTCTTGCCTACCCAGTCACCAGGACCAGCAAGTTGCGAGAGCGATGCATTTAAGTTTGTTGGACCAGCAGGTATGGGTGTAGATGAGCCAGGCGTATCGAGGCCACCTGAAGCGTAGGTTGCGCTGGCAATGTTTGGATTTCCGGTGTTGTGGGCGAACGAGACGCCGGCTGGATCGGTCGGAAACAGGGCAGTGTTGTCAATCTTTCCCGAAATCCATCGTTGCATCAGAGAAATGTATTCTTGAGCTGGGACTTCAACTGGCTCCTTGCGGGAGTTCAACCAAGTGAATGAGTGATTGCTATAGAAGATCCGTTAAAATAGGGTCAAGAATCCGAATCGAGAGAACTCACACGCCGGCGGACATTCGGGGACAGGTTTGAGGGTTGCAAATAGAGTTGCCATCTTCATCTTTCTCGTGGATTACCCGTACGAAATTCCATAGGTTGCGGTAATGTTCCACAACTGTGTTTTGTCAGCCAATGCAATGAATCAACTTTTGAATAGTGACATACCTTGATGAGCAATCCATTCGCCCTGCTCAACGGTTTTTGGTCGAGCTGAGAGGGTCATGAAGTTGCCTTTGACGATATGTTTTGCATACATATCATTCAGCCATAGAGGCTTCGGTCTAGGAAGGTTATAAATAGAGAGAGGATCACGAGGATCGGCGCTTGGGAGACTGCTAGATGATTCGTTCATGGCGAGAGTCTGAGAAAGCGATGGCGAATTGGGAAGTGGAGGCACTCTTGGCGCTAAACTTGCACTTGAGGACGAACTATGGATTGAAGTGCCGGGAGCACCAGCACCTGTTGGTGAAGTTGGCTGAGTTCCATTTGGTGTTCCGGGGCTTCTGCGAAAGCGACCACTACTAGAAGAGGATCTGTCAGCACATTCATTGACAGTTTGAAGCAGATAAATTGAATGTGTGTTGGCAGCTTCCGTCGAACATAGTACAGTAAGGAGATCAAACAGCGCTAACATGGCGTTACTCTGCGCCAACTGAAACTGGGATTGTTGGGACCCGAGCTGTAGTAAGCCAATATCAAGCTCACGTGCCGGGCCATAAATGATAATATCCATTTGGAATCCCCAACTTAGGAGATACCATAAGACGTCTGAGAAGACAGTCCCTTGGAGCAGCAGTTTGCGGATTCAGACCGGTCAATGGGCCACATGGCCATCGTCCAAGTTCGAATCGTCGGTGAGTTGAAGGCCAGCTTGCCAAAGCAAGGTATAGCGTCTCTGGTTCCAGCTATTAACTATCTCGATCCCGTTCCATCATGCCCGTGTCTGAGATTATGCTCTTTTCAGCGCCGATAGCTCAGGCTGGTAACATAGACACAACCAGATGCAAACCAGCACCCCTGACTTCCCCAAGACACGTGAAAAATTGTAATACCCACATTCCAGAGAATAGATTTGACATCGTAATGGTGGTAGATCGGGTCTTCACATGAAGACTATTGCGCTCGGTGGTAAATCAAGAGGTGATGAATTGAAAGGTCGTTGGACGTTGGATGTTGAATGTTGAATAGGAGTCGAAGAAACCAATTCATGGCCCAAGTCGAGACCCTGAATCAAGTTAGTCCCTTGGCGGTGAGGCTCCACCACGCCGCTTTAGAGAGTAAAATCGTGGGCTTCAGCTTCGACTTTCGCGACGGGAACTGGAAGCGGCTGCGAATCTCAAGTGAACTCAATATACGTACACGTACGTCTATGTCGCTGTCGCCAACATCTACCGCATACATTTTCCGTGCGCCCACTCGAGCTATCAGGTCAGCATGTGGGTCTATATCTCTCCGTACATGAACTACCATCTAACCTGTCTTACTAGAACCTGCAGCAGAAAGCTGCGAATGCGATGGCTTCCTCTGAAGAAGACGATGTCATAAATACCGAGCCAGAGCTTGAAGATGATCTTTTCGGAGATGACGACGATGAGCAACCAGCGGCGGAAAAGCCCCGCGAATTGAGCGATGAAGAACTCGATTCCGGCGACGATGAAGGCAGAGAGGACCGGGCACAGAGAGACGAAGGCGGGTATAAGGCTCAAGACGACAAGGAACAGCTCAGAATCGAGGAAAAAACTCTATGGAGGCATCCCCTTCCAAAACCCCTCGATGGAGAGGTATGGATTTCTTTCAGGGGTTACAAAGGTCATACTGACAGCGTTCAAGTTTAACACCTTACGACTACCTAAATTCCTGGGAATCGAACCTCGTTCCTATGACCCCGATACCTTCGCCGTACCTACCTCCGACCATCACCTTGACACGAAATCTGCAAACTTCTCTGCCAATGCCACTGCGGCCTCAACTATGCGGTACCGCAAAGATCCAGCCACGGGACAATTAGAGAGCAATACGGTCGTGTATCGGTGGAGTGACGGCAGCACGACAATTGGCGTCGGCGATCAGCACTATGAGCTCCAAACCAAACCAATGGCACCACCGCGGGAGAGCAAAACATATCAGGAGGTGATGGATTCACATTCATATGTAGCATCGCCCTCCGTGTCTGCCCAAGTACTAGTATTATTTGGCCATATGACGAACCAGTATACGGTCAGACCGAACAAGGACATTGAAGATGATGCCCTGGAGAAGCTTCAGAAGAGCTTAGCGGCTGCTGCTAGACGTGGCAATAAAGGAGACGATAAGAATGGCCCGGAAGTGATCACCAATACACAAGACCCCGAGTTACAGAAGAAGCAGGCTGAAATGGCTGAGAAGGAGCGTATGCGAGCCCAGCGTAGACGCGAAACTGCAGCAGAGAAAGCTTCGGTCTCGGGGCGTGGTCGTTCTGGTGGTTTGACGGTGGATGATCTTGAGGGTCGCAGTGGCAGAAGAGCTCCAGCTGGTCGCAAGGCTGCAGGTGTCAAGAGACCAAGACGCCGTCCTGACTACGATTCAGACGACGATCTTCCGCGCGGACGAGGCAGAGAGGATGAATACGACAAGGAAGACGATTTCTTAGCTGATAGTGACGAGGAGCTTGAAGATGGACCTGAAGGGGACGACGATGAAGAAGAAGAGATATTGGACGATAGTGACAGGGAACCGAGAGCAAAGAAGCAGAAGTCATCAAGGGTTGAGGAGATGAGTGATGCTGATGCTGATGCCGAAGCGGATCTAGATGATGAAGATGCTCCTATAGCTCCAGTTGCTAGTGAAGGTCCAGCAGGCAGAGGAAGGAAGCGTAATGTCATCGAAGACGATGAGGACGACGAATGAAAGGGCTCATAATTGTAGGATAAGGACAGATGAGAAGGCGTATAAACGTTTCAGGCTCAGATATCAATACTATGTGTCGGCTTGAGAAGCTAGCTGGTGGTTCCATACTTAACAAAATAAGAGAATTACACCGAGGTATTTTAAAGGTATTGAGACTATCAATAATAATCGTTGATGCTACCTAGTGCTTGTGAACAATCACCAGCCTTTTTATTTACCCCTGCACGTCGAAAATCCGGGGAAGCTCCGTTGGTTGCGTCACATGTCAGCGGTACCTCACTTCTTAGCTGCATACCATGTTTTAACATTAACAGCAAAGCTTGAGGTATGGAGCTTGAGCCAACACAATAAACATGATTCTCAGGCTATTGCCGTTCGATTGTCTTTCTTTACCTTGTTCACGATGGCGGGAATCCTGATAGCCGTATGGGTGATGCTCATCGATGTCCTTTTCTTCTGGCATAGGGTAAGAGTTCCACCCACTTCCAATCTCGATGTAACTAACTAACTTGATGGATACAGAAATTTATCAGCTGGTTGACAAGGAAGAAGCCTGCCCAACTCTGGTTTGAAATCCTCCAGGAAGCAAAGACTTATGACGAATGGGAAGAGGCGGCGTTCCAGCTCGATGTGCTGCTGGGCAATGATTTATGGTACGTTCTGAGATGCAAGATTCTAATAGCACCTATTGATATAGAAAGTGCAGGCGTCAGAACCCAACTTCGAAATACTACGACTACAGACTCATCCACGAACGCCTCCAGTCGATAATAGTGGCCCGCGAAGAAGGAGACGTTTTGCAACTAGTCAATAATCTGCTGCGGTCTGGTCTTGTCAGGAACCTGGGTAATATCTCGACTCCGCGGCTGTTCAATCGAGCGTTTGCTGGGACGAAATTGTTGATCGAGGATTACATCACCCAAGTAGCACAGGCGATAGCAGATGTGACAAAACTGCCAACCTCTCCTGGGGCGGATGGGAACAGTGCCGTTCCAGGATTCAGTAGTCAGGCGAAGCTGGATTTACTCCACGATACAAGACAAGCATTTGGGAGGAGTACACTTGTTCTTCAAGGCGGCTCAATCTTTGGATTGTGCCATCTTGGGGTTGTGAAAGCTTTGTTTGCGCGGGGATTACTGCCGAGAATAATCACTGGGACAGCCACCGGCGCCCTGATTGCAGCATTGGTTGGCATACATACCGAGGACGAGCTGCCGAAATTTCTAAATGGAGAAAGTATCGACCTCTCTGCTTTTGCTGGCAAGAGCAACATTCTCCAAGAGAACGGGCACCCCCCTCAGAGGTATTTTGATGGCTGGTGGGGAACACTCAGCGGACGAGTAGGAAGATTTTGGCGAGAAGGGTATTTCTTGGACGTGACTGTATTAGAAGCATGTGTCCGAGACAATGTTGGTGATCTAACTTTCGAGGAAGCATACACTCGAACGAAAAGGGTACTTAACATTACCGTTGCTACAAGTGGGAGAAGCGGGGTACCGAATCTTCTGAATTACCTCACTTCACCGAACGTTGTATGTTGATAGGCTCGCATTTGCTGAGTATTGCTAACTTTACTATAGTTGATATGGTCTGCAGCAATAGCATCGAATGCTTCATCCCTGTCGCTTTATGGTCGCTCGATCACTTTGAAATGCAAGGATGCCTCCGGTACTATCATACCTTGGTCTGCGGCAACCGATACCACCTTCAGGCCGTGGACACATGCTTCATATACTGACAGAGACTCGCCGTTAACGAGGATCGCTGAACTTTTCAATGTGAACCATTTTATCGTTTCCCAAGCTCGGCCCTACCTTGTTCCATTTCTCCAGAGCGACATGCATGGGCCTTCGCCGTTCTACACTAGGGGAGGACGAACCTCTTTGAGCGGCGGTATTCTCAGACTTTTCACAATGGAGCTTCACCATCGCCTTCATCAGCTCGACAGCCTTGGCCTTCTTCCTCTGTCAATCAGACGCTTCCTGGTAGATGAGCATGTACCAGCAGCATCTGTAACACTAGTTCCCGAGCTCTCAGTGAGCGATTTCGTCCGCCTACTCGAGACTCCCACCCAAGCCAGTCTGGATTACTGGATTCTGCGAGGAGAAAGAAGTGTTTGGCCTGCTGTGGGAGCTTTGAAGGTTAGATGTGCGGTGGAGACAGAACTTGATCGCGGGTACCAGCTTGTTCGAAGGCGGAAAGCTGGTGGTTTGAGGAGAAGAGGGAGTGCTGTTGATAAAATCTCTTTAAGCCTTGGTGCTGCAACTGCGGCTTGACTAGACAAGTCAGCATATAGCCGCGTGGCTTGAGCCTGATGAATCATATCGATTAATACATCTCTGCAATGAGAATCCTCACCTCCGAGTATTTATTGGACACTCGGGACATGGGAAGCAATGAGCGATCAACTGCTTTGGCTCAGCAATCCGGCAAGTGCCTATGGAAAGCTGCGGCAGGTCCCTTGACTTTTCTGTCCACTCAACTCCATGTCAAGCTACACTGTGGCATTGCGGCTAGTCCTAAACCAGTCAAAAAACTGCCCTCTTTTATTTTTGGACGTTCGCTCAAAATTGGAACAGCATGTAGTGATATATGTCTGAGTCTCACTCCTCCGTTTTTTGTCTCCTCTCAACCCAGTCCTTTGCCAACTTGCGTCTTGAGAGGAGGGTCATAATGGGCAACCTGCAAGAAACTCGGGCTATGGTTGTAAGAAAGTTTCTTTGGTTACAGAAAATATACAATTGATGATCACCAGTTTCAAATTCATGTTGAATCCACATCATTGCCCAGCGCCTCGTCCCGGCCCCTCAGGAATAGCTTGGTATCTGCCAAACCTGTCACTGCTAGTTTAACCGAACCCCCGTTATTTGACGAGAAATAGTTCAAAGTTCAAGACAATATTTGAAGGCAACCCTCCGACAAACTTCAAGAATAGCGGATAAGGAGTATGACGCAAAGTTCAGTCTTTATCCTCACCATCGAAGCTAGTTCGCCGAGGTTCGTTTGACAAGGCTGAATGGAACGATGTCCAAGCCAGCTAGAAACCTTCTTGCACATGCAAAAGAGGAAGCTGGGGAGAATAAAGAGGGTGTGACCCCGCCTCCCTGCGTCAGATGAGCCTCAAGATGTGGAGATTGACAGCGAAACCGGAGATTCTGAACGGTGTGCTATCAACGGGGCTGTGCAGAATAACTCTCGGTATGTAAGCCTTGCATTTCCAAGAGTTTCATAGCACGAACCTCACGGTTTCCGGCGTCCGCCGTTATCAGTGTGGTCTTAGAAGTGTGACTCAAGTATCGATCTGTAAGTCGGGGACACGTCGAAGGATTCTGGCACGATAAGTGCCTTTTCGGTATAGAAGTGTGGATTTCATATTGGTGTTTTGGTGGAAACCTTGCTAAAGCCGAGCGTAGACGTGATACTCGGTGAGCCGCCAACACCCCTTGATCCGGGGGACATAAACTCAATTGATTACATATTTTCTTATCTACTGGCGGATGGCCTGTCGTATGATATTATGTGTAACATCAGGTTGAAATGTTGATCATCTGTAAACAAATGCATGTCCCCAGATCTTTGGCGACTCCTCATGTTGCACCGATGAAAACCGGATGCGCATTGCCCATCCCCGGCGTACGCGAGGTTTTGCGGACGACGCCCTCACAACTTCACAACAAAATTACGATTTCACTCCCTTGTTATGCCCCGATGGAATGTCTGGCACTACTCCAAGCTGCACGTTAAAGTCGTTCGTCAGGGCTGTATGACCTACCATCTCCATCAATGAGTGGATTGCGAGCTCAGCTCAAGAAAGTGAGGCAACGTAGACATAACGAGATGGTTGGACTACCAGCCTCGTCTCTTGAAGCTGCGTCCGGGTTCACTTCCCATTTGACAGAGCTTGCTAAGCTCCTGGAGCCGATATAGCAGACCCCTCACTTGATCTCAGAAGCTTGCATCGCCCAAATGCACGTCTGCCTGCGACGTTGGGCGCTGCATTGCATCATGCAGTTCCGCGAGCACGGAGTTACTCCAGCGGGTTCCTCCAAGATGCCACAGTATTGATATATCGATGCCGATTTTCGGGATCCTCAAGAGCCAGCTGATTGGAACGTGCATTCCGCATCGTCTCGGTTTAAGAAGTCCGTGAGTGAACTGCCACGCCAGATGAGGGGGGACTCAGATGTATAAGAGGATGCGTTTCCTTTGTGATTGTCCATCAAAAGGTTTCTTCATAATCATAGCAATCATATCCAGTCTCAGCGTTGTTTCCAATATCATATTCCTACTGTAAAGCATCCTTCGGGCGTCCTGTATCGTATTATCCCAGCCTTACCATACCAACCTCGCAATCATTTCGTCACTTCTCCTCAGCCTTATCATATCCCGGCAGATGCCAACCTAGTAAGCTATTCTTCATTCCTATTGCGAACCAATGCTTATAAGAGTAGTTCTTTCTGGCATCTTCGACCAATCTTCAACATGTCCATTCCCAACTACAACCACACCGAAGAGAACCACCTCGAGTACGGGGACACAGACCAGTTCACCTGTCCCCGCTGCTACAAAACAATATCTGCTTCCCGCCCTCCAGTCCTCAACTCCGACAACTGCAGCTGTGTTGAAGCAGCAGCCTTCAGCGAGGGCATTCTCATGCAGCGAACTCAGCCTTCTCCCTATGAGCAGACACCATGGTATGACTACCAAGCTTCTCCGCCAATGTACCAGCCATACCACCCGGAATCTTATGCGTCTTCCAACCGCTCAGTTCCCAGCCCTGAAGGCGTGGAGAGAACACAGCCGAACATGAACATTTCGAATGACTTTCTTCCCCTCGGTCCAGACGCTGGTCTCAACGAAGCACAACACCGCCGCACCTCATCCGCCAACACGGACATGTCTTATCAAATGAGACGATTCCTGGTTGAGCAGGACTACCACCAGCCAGTCTACACTCGTACCCCTGCTCCATCCCCTACCAGGTTCCTATCTCAGGAGACCCATATCCTATCCCAATCCCCTCCGAAGCTGGAGAAAGCAAGGAAGAGAAGCAAGCACAGTAAAAAGAGTTTGCAAAGTTCAGGGAGCGGGGATCTGAGCTATATCGGCTTTGGTGCTGATCCCGGCACGGCTATTGGTGCTTGGGCGTCTGAGGGCGATGAAGTGGCTTGGGAGAATCAGTATGCGATGACTTTGAGTGGGTTTTCTGAGTTTGCTATTGAAGGGTGATTGATTGTGAAATGGGTGTTAAGGAGTTTGAGTCTGAGTTGATGTATGAGATATGAGATACCCGGGGTTGATGAGTTTCTTTTGGCGTTATTGGAGTTTGGAGCTTCGGCGGTCGGTTTGCTTCTCTTGAGTGTACGAGTACTAGAGTAGTACTGTATAGTATACTATGTGTGGTCTAGGTCTTTGTATTAACGTTCCGGATCGGTGGCGGTAGTCTGTTATTTGGGAGTCCAGGTTTGGTTCCGAAGTTACTCAGGTGCTGCGGTGGTATTTGGGTTTCTATTTAAGAATATGCATCTGCAAAGACTTTACCGGGTTATGGCCCTTACAATGAAATAAATGTGAACCGATGCTGAAAAACAGTGACCTAGAGAACTTTAGCGAAAGATGATTATCTTGCGTATGATGATAAATGTAAAATAACAGCACTGCTTGTTAGAATGATCCAGGTTGATCAATTCAGAGCCCTTAGATTCTCCACGACCACATTTCCACTGACCAGCATGAATGTGTTGGTTGCGGTTGTCTTGAGACTAAATTCTTGACGCGCAGAGACCTAGTGAGAAACTCATGGCTAGGTTGCTCGTACACAATTGTCTTAGAGATAAATATGCACATGTTTTTACCCCCTGAGAATAACTTTACGGTATCATATTGAACACAAATAAACACAGACCAAAAAGATGCGTACCATGGAACTTTTTACCATTTTCGGAATTTACATTCAAAAGATGATGCTGCTATGCTTGAGAGGAAGAAGCCACCGATCTCCCCCCGTAAAATATCCCTATCCTTATAGAGTGTCAAAGAACTCCGCCCAAAATGCAGGGCAACCCATTTTTCTTATGTTGTCTTGATTTCTTTCCTAGCCATTCAGATTTCCAGAATTGTCCTTGGCCACCTCAATTTTATCTTAATAGACCTTCTTCTTCTCGTCGATGCTGTATTTGCCTGGGCCGCTGTTTACGAGCAGCAGGAGTCCGCCAACAATGGAAAGGATTTGGAAGAAGTCGTACTTGGCGAAGTCCTTGTGGGGGTGGTGCTCATGGAGCTAGAAATAACGTTAGATGCTTTCCAATAGAGAACATTCAGGGGGGCTTCCTTACAGTCCAGAAGTTATTGACCAGTAAATTGAACACGCTCAAGATAACAACAAGCATGATAGCGCTGAACTTGGCCTTGAAGCCCACCACAACCATCACGCAAGCTACAAAACCCAAAAGCGCCACAATGACTCTCCAGATGCTCCACGAGCCACTGAAAACAAAGCCAATGAAGAGAAAGATGAGCAGAACACGGCCGGCGAGTTGGAAGTACATCTTGCGGTCCTTCTCATCGATCGAAGGAAGACCAGCGAAAGCCTTGGACTTGCGAACCCATGAATCCGACAACACCATCAACAGGCCACCCATAACAGACAAGTTGCGGAGGAAAAAGTTCAAGTCGAAAATGAGCCCGTATCCAAGCGCTTGTGTGATTACAACACCGATGAGGCCACCGACTGCATAATCTGAGTATTTTCGGGCGATGACAAGAGTCGAGCAGGAGATCATAGCGAGAACGTTCACAATCAGGAAGAGGTGTGTGAGACCGGTCGGAACTGCACGAACCAGAGGTTAGCTTTTGAGAAATTTAGAACTCTGGGTCTGCCATACTTTTGCGCCAGTCGTGGAGATATAACAGCTGGTCATTCCACTGTGTAATAATTCTAAGCGCATCTTCGAGGAAGGTGACAACGATGAGGAATCGCCCAATGGCTGGTAGATATCTGTATAATGCACAAGTTAGTACGGGCTCCGTTTCAATATGGCAAATAAGGACCAGCTCAAGACGTTTTTGAGCTTTCTGAGTGGGTGAATAGTGCGTTCGGGGTGCTCGCGAGACATACGGTTTGACGGGTTCGCTCAGAGTGTCCAGAAAATCCTCAATCTTGTTTGTCTGCTCCCTAAGTGCATCGAGGGGACTCGGGTCGTTTCCTCCTGTATCCCCTCTGCTGGGACCTCCAAATGTATTCTGGCCTCCCAGGTTATAACCTGCGGTCCCTCTGATCTGGGCCATTGTCGCAGTTTGGCTCAAAGTGCACCAGATCGCTCAGTATTGGGGGCAGGTTGGATGAAATAATTTTGGGAGGACCTGCAAATCAAGAGACACGAGTTGCAAGTTGGGCGGTCGCAGAAAGGATGCGCAGGTGGTTGGAGAGGAGAGGTGTCGAATTGTGAGGATATGTAGCAGTTAGGACTCGGTAAATGGACAGTAAATCGAGCCACCTGGTCTTTGCGGGATGAGGCACCGCTTGCGGCTATGAAGAGAGCTCGGACTTGTGGCTTTGCGCGGAATTCAGCAATGATACACGCCCCAAATCTATTAATACCTATGCATGTATTCCTTCTCGTGATTCTTGGGTTTAAGCTTCTTGAAGATGTGGAAATGCGGAAATTTATCACTTCAATTGCACTGAGGTCATTGGTATTCATTTAATTCAGTTTCTTCTGTTCATTGCAGATCTGTCGCGCTGAACGCAGACATGTAGCTTTTCTTTCTTCTGGCCAGGCTCATGAGCCCCACAATCACAACGTTAACCCCACTGTAGACACTCCAATGCAGATAATAGGATGTCCATTAAGCCCCATAACCTTAACGCCCCCTACGCCTAATAATACCACAACCCTTGCAGGGAGGTACCGAGGTTCAACAATCTCAGTGAAATGCGCTTAAATCCAACGGTACACTGCTGCCACGACCCGCTCTGTACTTCTTCGCTCCTCCAATGTATTCTCTTGGCTTGGGTAGTATCGCTTCGTCCTGAAACTTCCATCTTGGGTCGTTGATGACGACCCTCCGTGTCGGTTCAGAATTCCTGTTTGGACTGGGATTCTTCGGAATGCCTCCGTTGGAAGATAATGTGTAGGAACTCGGGTCTAGCTTCGATCTGACCGGTTGCTGAGCGGGAGGCCTAGCACTTGGTGGGGGTGGTGCTGATGAAGGAGGCGAAGGGGCTTTGAATGACGGACTTGAAGATGGCGCACTCGGCGGCGGGGGAGGAGGAGGTGCGGCTGCTGGAGAAGCCTGTCCTGCAGCCCTTATAGCTGCTTGCATAGCAAGACTTTGGCCTGCTCCATTTGTAGGTGGTGAAGTCGGAGGAGGCGGTGGGGGTGGTGCTTGTGAGCGAGATGGAAGCCCCATCGGCGGTCGAGGAGCGGCAGATGGCGGTGGGGGAGGTGCAGCTGGTGGGGGAGGAGCTGAAGATGGTGGCGGAGGGGGTGCTTGAGGAGCCTGTTGAGGTGCAGCAGACGGTTTTCGCATGCCTGGAGGTGGTGCAGGAGGTTTCTTTCCAATTGGCGGAGGGGGCCCTTTCATAGAGGCCGAAGACATTGGTCTTTGGGCATTATTTGCACCGGTTTTCCGTAGATTCGCTATTGAAGGAACGAAAGCGGGAGGGCCTGGTGCACTTTGCGCTGGTCTTGGGGGTGCAGCGGTTGGCGGTCTTGGAGCTGCCATAGCTGGTGGTTTCGGCGCCGAACTTCGTGATGATTCAGGGTCTGAAGTATAGGACGAGTCACGGTTTGCTGACTTCAATTAGCCCAGGCTCATGGTTTTGGAACATCTGCCCAGCTTACCTCCAGTATCTACGCCCCCGCCACGCTTCTTTAACTTTGGCATCCCTCCAGCGAATAGCCCTCCCAATTGTGGTGGTTGCTCCATTGCAGCAGCTCCACCTCCACCCTGATCACTATTACTTCGAGCTCTATTCCCTGGGACTGGGGGCGCGAGTCCTCCTGGAGGTCTTGGTGCTCCTGGGACAGCTGGAGCTCCTGCGAGAGGTGATGGTCCGGGCCCTCCTGAACCCCCTCCCGCTATTATCGGTGCTGATCGATCATTCGTGACTGTCTTCTTAAGCGCTTTCCCTTTCGAAATGTCAGAAAGCAGGGCGCCCTATGAATATGTTAGCAACAAGAAGGGACTTGTAAGCCCAGGAAGTCTCCTGGTATAGCTACGGTTGCTGGGGGTTTCACCCTGTTGCCAGCCGTTGGTCTTGATGGTAGATTTCCTGGCGGAGGAGGAGGCGGAGGAGGGCCTCCCATCATCGGCGGGGGAGGAGGCGGAGGTGGTGGAGGAGGAGGCATATTGCTTGTTGAGGTTGGGTAAGATGTGATGGCGGGTAGAGAGGAGGATCGGACCGAAGCCTTATCGTTGTGGCATAGGAGAAATGATAAAATGAATCGCAGAGCACATTCGTCTTTCAAAGAAAGAATCACGGCTCTTTTGAATGTGAATTTAATAGAGTTGCCTAGATGCTCAAACGCCTGCAAGTCTGAGATCGTCGTCACCTGTGGCGCGGTTCAGCCTCATTTTTAGTGGCTTGGCTGGGGTAGAACTACTGTACTGTACTGCAGCGCAACCTCACAAGGTCTGTTAACACGTTAAACAACGTCGATAATTGAAAGCCATCCACGATGTCTAGACGCGCTCTTCGACCTCCAACAGACATATGCCACCTCTGCGACTTCATGATATTTCGGCAATCCCTCACGAGGCAACCAATTCGAGCCATCACTCATGCGCGAACCAGCTTCCCCAGCTCCCGCCGAGCATACTCTCAAAAGGGTCAGCCGACCAAAAGCGCAGGACATATAACGAAGAGAAAACCCCCTCAATTTTCGGAGCCTGCAAAAAGAGCTGCGGTGGATAAGACAACGTCCCATGCCGATCTCGAGCACGAATATGCGGAAGTGAAGGCCACAATTGCTGCTCTATTATCCCTGGAACGAATTCCTACTGAGCAGGAAACTGTCCGGGCACTACAAAATTGCGACGTACTGGCAAAGACTCTTGCTTCAGAGCCCAAGTCCACTCCCTCCGAGAAGAAAAACCATGCTGCATCGGCTCTGCTATCATTGGATGATTCGGACTCTAAGAAAAGTCCCTCTCTAAAGCTATCGCAAAATACGCAGAGCATCCAGCAAGAATTATCAAAGATTGCCCACTCTGTCATTACGCATCCTCCAGTCTTTCTAACGCCAGATGTTCTGAAAATATACGTACGGATTCAGGCAAAACTTAAAAGGCCAGAGACCTTGCCTGAAGCATTCAGTCTGTACGCAAATAAACCTCTGCCAGAAGAAGGTTCATCTCCCATACGATACACAAATCAGAACCCCGATAAAGTTGCCAATGCGGTTCCCAAGCCTGTTGCGGATCTTGCTCTGCAGACAGCCATTGACGCAAAGCAGTTGGTCGTAGCTATGGACATCATCGAATTTTCATATGCTAATAAAGCTTTCCGCCGAGCCAAATTCGTACGGAAAGGCCTTCTCCCTGCAACAGGCGTGGCAGTTGCTCCTTTAGCAGCCTACACTCTTGCCTCACAACTCGCGGTGCTTCAGACAACAATGGAGACCGGTATGGCCACAAATGTTGCTTTTGCGGGCATGCTAGCCTATGTTGGCTTTACCTCCACTATTGGCGTGGTCGCCGTCACAACTGCCAATGACCAGATGGATCGTGTGACGTGGACCCCAGGCCTACCTTTACGAGAAAGATGGATTCGAGAAGAAGAGCGCGCAGCTATTGACAAGGTAGCCGGAGCCTGGGGATTCCGAGAAATTTGGCGAAGGGGAGAAGAGGAAGGTGAAGAATGGGAAGCTTTGCGGGAATGGATTGGTATGAAGGGGATGATACTCGATCGAACTGAGCTCATGGAAGGGATGGAGTAGTTGCTCCATCATAATTTTACTGCGTTAGCTTCCACGCTACTCTGCCGGCTCCAACATCTACCATGCTTGACTCATAATGAGCCTCACGAGAATGCTATAAGTCCTCCAGTCCTACCTCGCAAGCAAACTAAATGTGATCAGGTGATATATGGAAACCAGTGACTTGAGCCGTTTGTGTTGGACTTGATCTTAGCATCTTTTCCAACGTCACGAACAGGTAATTTTTTTAACGGTTTTGACTGATAACCTGGCCTCAGTCTACCTGCCAATGTTTCTCATTCTTTCCGTTCTGTCGTTTTTCAACACTGCCAGGAACATATCGGTGCCGTCAATCATTAACAACGATCAGTACCATGCCCCTTTGAATCTATACCCTCTCTTCATGCCTGCGAGATTCGAATTTATTGATCGTTGCAGCAGCACCACACAACTTCGCATTCCTCCCTTTCCCAGTCGGTTCGCCTTCCAGTGCATTTAATCATGGCTCCAATCTTACCCAGGGGAACGGGCATAGGTCTTCAGAATTTCACACAAGACACGAATAAATGCCGCCGATATGCCTTGTTCATGCACGACGTGGATGACGGGACAACTAATGGCATAATATGGACTTGCTTCTTCGTCATCATACTCATGCTCATCATTTCATCACACCTTTTCTCTCAATCAGAAGAAAAGCGCCAGTAAGCCAGCTTCCCCGAGAAATCTCACGAGGATTTTTCTAATGATCTCTTCAACAGGGCTTTTCTAAAAAGCGAATCGGACGACGTACCTGAAAACATTCGCCTCGAACTTGAATACCAGACCCGTGCATGGCGATGCACTTGGGTCACCATTACAATTCTCCCTCTCATGTTCATGGGCTTATTCGTCTTCGCCATTGCTGCGTTGAACCTACAATATTGCCACGGCGAGGATCTTATCATGTTCTACTGGGCATCTTGGACGTTGATCGGATGTGGCTCGTTCATCGCTGAAGTTGGTCTGGTCATTTCGCTATTGCAAAATTGCTTGCACCCTCACCACCCATCAGCGCCTTGGGCCACCGCTCTCGGAACCCCCGTCCCAGTGATTTGTGGTATGGCCCATTATCTAAGCAATTACATCAAATACAAATACGGACGTGCCGATGTCCGGGATTCGAATAAGCTGGAGACTGAGACGTGAGTTGTGCCTGTATTAATTGGCGTATCAAATGACTACGATCTTTCACGCTGGGTGGGTGATAAAAAAGAGCTGTCTCGTGCTGGACACAAAAAGCGGCATTGACTATTGAGGATTTCGAGTGTTCCTCTCGACCTGGCGCATTCAAAATCGCTAGAGCTTCCTATGTCCAATGCGAGTTCTGTTCTGCAAACCCCCATGGAGTGTTGCTTAATTGCCTACCTAGTGTGAGACATCGTACAGTTCAGTGGGCTACTTATTACGACACCTCATCGTAATCGGAGCCCAGGCTAATCAGTCAAACAGATCGAAAGATGCAGCGTCATTATCTCAACGGGGCAGACCAATTTCCACCATGACTGAGTTAGAACTTGTTCAGCTCCAGAAAAATATTCCAACAGGGACTGAAGTCCTCGGAAGACTGCAAGACGATGATTATTTCCTCGTCAAAGTTCCCAGGACATCTATATACGATTTGTCTCCTAACGGCACTTCACCAAGTCGACAAAGTACTGTTGTTGAGAGTCCCTCACCAGCTGCCAGAACCTCCTCTCAATGATAAGATTGTTCAAGACCGTGCTTAATATCCTGAATCTGACATACACCTCGGAGTATAGTTCATGTAAGCCCCACTCCTGGAATATGCCTGCCCACGTACTAACCTGATAAAAAGGCATCCAGCAGATTGGTCTATCTGATGCTAGAAATTCTTCTTATTTATCATACCTGCTACTCGAAGACGAGAACGCAACCTACGAGCTCACCGGATCAAAATTATCCTCTAGACCATGCTGCTTCGCTCACCTCCAAATCCGGCACACCAATTGTCCTTCGAAGAATTGTCGGAAAATCACTGTACAAAGAAAAACTGTTGTCTACTCATGCTCAATTATTGATGCATTGGTCTGTCGTCTATGGTGTTTCCATGCCTCACAGCGCCCTCGCAGCTTTGCCAACCTGTATAATCTCTCCGGTTCTCTGTTCATCACTTCTCAAAACAGGCCACGAGGTTCCATCCGCCTTTACAAAATTCACCTCCAACTTGGTTCCCATTATTTTGAATGATGAAGCCGCTGTGTCGATCGCAGCATATAGGGGGACTACGGCTTTGTACCGCTTGGGCGGTGCATCTGTAGTTGGGAGGTCGAGAGTGAGCTCTGTATGGGCGAAGTCCACAGAGGCCTTCTCTTTATCTATCTTCTTTAGGAAAAACGAGGCGATGACCGACTTTGGTGTCTGGTAGAAGTCATGTCTATGGTAATAATATGATCAGTTTCATGCTCTGAATTTCCGCTCCGTGCCCTATTTCAACATACCTGACAGTGTCCAATACCTCCTCGCCACCAGCATTACCACCCTTCTTCTTGTTACCGCTGCCAACAAATAAATGCCTATCCTTGGTCTTGCAACCCTCTATCTTCATAAACTCATCAAACTCCAAAACTCTCCGCTTGCAACATGTGTAACCCTTACTACCCTCATGAAAAATCGGTGCTCCAGGATGAAAAACACACTTCTCAGCCTCCCTCTCACCACCAGTGTACTGATATCCGCATGCCTTCCGTCTGCAGATCTTGCCCTTTGGAACCTCAAGGCTGGGATCGTCGTCTTCAGATTCTGGTGGGGGAGGGGGCGGGGTAGCTGTAGGCTGCGGGACAGTGATGGGACCTCGAGAAGCTTCAGGAGCTGGCGTAATGGGTTTGGCAATCGGCGCTGAGGCATCTGCCATCTCGCCTTGCTTCTTCTCGATGGTGGGAGGGAGATCAGTGGTGCTGTGCTTGCCAGTTGTACATGGTGGAATGGAGAGGAATTCGTCGAAGGTTAGGACGCGTGGTTTGCAGCATTTCCAGCCTGGGCAAAGAGAAGAAGTTAGTTCATGTCATTGTGTAATGAATATCGATATTCCCTATGCTGTTCAACGGATTTCGTACCTTTCTGTCCCTCGTGGAAAATTGGTGGGCCAGGATGATACAGGCATTCCTCTTCAGGGTCGGAGTACACCTTTCCGCACGATTGATGAACACATTTTTGCGCCATCTTGAGTTGATGGGAAAGGGAGAAGTAATTTAGTTTCCGGGTATTATTTTGGTCATTGGGATGCTGAATGAAGTTGTTGTTTTGTTGATTATTGTTCTAGAAAGCTCCATCACCAATTTCTGCCAAATCGGCCCCTCTGACCGCCCAGCATGGCCCCTGCCCTTGCCTCCACTAGAAGCCATAATATTTACCCCAGACCAGATCGACAACTACAGTACACATATTTGACAGATTCCTGCAGGCCATTGCCATTTTCTATTTCCTGTCCATCCTCAATATTATCTTACCTGGATCCAGAAAATGCATCCCACAGCCCGCTTCCTCCAACACGCGTGCCGAATCACGCTTTTCACTCGACAAAACTGCTCCCTGTGCACGAATGCCAAACAAACTCTATCTACAGTTTGGGACAAGCGGCCATTTGCGTATAAGGAGATTGATGTCATGCAACCGGAGGGAAAGAGCTGGCGAGATCTGTATGAGTTTGATACGCCGGTAGTAGGTCTACTTTCGCCTTTACTCGATTTGAATCTAACCTGAGGTAGATTCACATCAGTAGCTCTAAGAATGGAGACGAGCTTCCACAACTCTCCTCTCAGGCGCTGAAACTCATGCACAGGTTTTCTGCCGAACAGATAATAGAACGGATGGACCGCATCGTGGAAGCTCAACCTGGGTGACCGCGTTCAACTCAGTTTCTATTCTATCATGACTCGAGATGGCTTAATAAGACCGGTTCACAAGAAACTCGAGATCTCTTAACAAGCCTCCCTACTTTCCATACGGCCCGGTCAACTTTGGAGCAGGGCCTGTGCCCTTGGCTGTGGACAGCGCAGCCATCACACCACTTGCCAAAACGTATATATCAGTAGCGCAACTGATCATGTGAAAACCATGCTCAGCGAATATCTTTCCCTGGTCGGCATTCGCGCAAAATATTCCAGCTTTCTTCCCCGCTGCATTTGCAGCCTTCAAAATCTTCGCAATAGCGGCCTTCAAATTATCGTGCATGATTCCATCCAGTATGGGATGCCCGATATTGTTACCCAAGTCGAACGGACCCACGAAGAGAACGTCAATACCCGGGACTGCTGCGATTTCTTCAACATTTTCTAATGCTTCTTTGGTCTCGATTTGGACAATAGTCAGAATCGAGTCATTTGCCTGCTGGAGATATTCAGTAGCTCTCATTTCTGGGTCAAAGCGCTCGTGTGGAAAGGGACTGCCAAATCCGCGAACTCCCTGTGGGGGAAATTTGGCGCTGAGCACGAGCTTCTTGGCATCTTCTACGGAATAGAGAAGAGGTACGAGTAACGCATGAGCACCACTGTCCAAGGCGCCTAGGTGCGTGTTAGTGAAAGAAATCCGGTATTTTCTCAAACTTACGCTTCACGAGGAAACCTTGGTTATCTGCGATTCTCACAACTGGGGACGCTCCACAAGCTGCGATGGCAGGAACTGCTTCGTGCATAGCTGCATCTAAGTATTTAAATTTGTCAGAGCCATGCAAAAAACAAGGAATCAATCTTGAATGAAATTTCGGCCCACTCAAAAGTACTGTACAATGGAGTCAAATCCAAGCCATTTCCAAGTAAAGCCCCTGTTCAATTTCTTTTAATGGGCTACTATGGTGGTTGATAGACAAGCAAATTTCGCTTTCTGTTGTGTTCAGGTGTGCTTCTATATAACGGACCAGATGGACAAAGCTGGGACGACGAAGACCAATGAGATAATTCAGTCCGATTCTAAGAAAAGTTGTTCTCACCGTCCATATTTCCATCTGTTGAAAGTCAGCATCATGTACACGGCCTTGGATCCTTCAGAGGGAATCTTATAAGAAACGCAGAATTAGTCTAGTTGACATACGTTCGCAATCCACTACCACAAAATCCACCTGGAAATTCCCGGAGTCAACATTGCTGAAATGGTGGCACTACCGAGATGATCCTCGAGATTCATCGAGTATTTTGGAGTGTCTCATGGGGTGTGAGGCACTGAAAATGGAAATGAATCGTTCGGATCAAAGAGCGTAGAGAGTTTTGAGAAATTGCATACTCCAGTTCTTGCGAGTGTCCTTGAGATATTCGAACCTGGTGCCATTTGCCACTACACAATCTCGCAGTCAGTTTTGCTTCATCAAGAACTGCCCACATACTTCGCGAGTATCGTTACCACTTTTGAATGGTCGAGGACTCCTGAGATATTCAAAATAGGTATTGGAACTCGTGAAGAATTGCAGCAAAGGAAATGAGATGATCTGGAAATTTGCATACGCATCCGAAAGCTGATTTCCCCTCATCCATCACCACCCTTAGGCGGTTTGCAGCTCTCATTGACACCATGGTATGATGCTTCCGTTTGAGTGCGGTTATCTGATTTTCTATACAACCGGACCCCGGACTCCGCAATTGAAGGTTCAAACTCTGTCTCGAAAGATGACGACGGAGACAACGATACATCTTGCATTGCATCAGCAGTCGAAGCCGAGCGCGATGCTACCCCACATCGATTTTAGACCACCCCACTATCGAAAGCAGGTACATCACGTGTCAAGCTTCGGGTTGCCTATTCAAGCGCTCCGTCGCGAAAGAAAGTAAGAACTGTTCTTTATATCATTTCCACCAGAAAGTATGGGAGATCGTGCGGTCAACTTTGAACGAACAGCGTCGTCATTTGAAGGTAACATTGATTTCTTGGGTAAAGAAGGCACATAAACTGGAAGGTCTGATTGAAAATGGACACGCCCGCCAGACCCGGATTTGATCCGAGAGGCTAGTTTTCGTAAGTTCAGCCCACCTTAGGGCTGTGTTAGTTGGACACGACAGGAGAACACAAACTATATGATGACCTCTGATGATGTCTGATGAATCTTCTGCCGCCTGGAACACTTCGAGCTTTACCGCCATGTGTTTCCTGCACGCCGTCCCCATTTACGGTCCCCGCAACAGTGCCCCTCAATCGTACAAGTTTCTCCACAGACACAATTGCAGACGTGCAGCACAGAGAATGCAAGTCTCTGGCGCAGCCCCAGTAGAAGTCTACTCTGGCAATTATTATGAATAGAACATCTAGTATAGCATGCCAATACAACACCAAATACGCCCCGCAGGATGCCGTCCTCCGCGGTGAGTTTTGCAGCAACTTGCAAGGATCCGATTTGTCTTTTCACAAAGTAGCAGGTCATCCGCTCTGGGCGCGGCTTGCTCTTGGAAAGACGTACACAAGAGCGGTGTGGGTATGGAACTGATCCTTCAGAACCCGATCTATCGCAATAATAGCAAATGAGATGGAAGCCGGAGCTCCTGCCGACGGACATTCGAGATGGTGGTTTTCGATAATGGGACTTCCGCCGGCTGTCGTCTCTGAGTACGAACCCCCACGCCAGTCAAAAATGACGCGGCGTAAAGCCACCCCGCATGGGGGCCCTTGCACGTCGTTAAGACGCAAGCATCCCGATCAGACAAGGTCAGCGGCGCCCATCGTGACCTTTCTGGCTGTGGAACCACAGTTTTGGGTGGAACTTGGGGAACTCAGCGCCCTTTTGGTATGGGCCCAGCAGCCATGGAGCTGGGTATGCTTGGGAACAGCGCTGGAAGGTTCGCTGCTGCTGAGATGCAGAATGAGGCGCTGTTTTGCATTACAGGCTCAATACATTGGGTGCATTTGTTGAGGTCGTCTCCGACGTTCAAGCATCTAAATACAATATCTCTCATATGCATCAGATGCATCCCCCCCATCACATCCCGCCATGACTCGGCGAATAGGAACCGCGTAAAGTTTGGTTGAAAATCTCGAATCTCGAATCCAGGAACCCTTTTTGTGTCTAGACGTTGAAAATAACTCGACGGAGAATTTTCACTGGCCAGCTGACATCATGGCCCTAGCCCGAGTTGCTCCTCGTTGCCCTGTCCTGTCCTCTTGCTTCCTTCCACCTCACGCGAACCCCCGGGGGTCCGCCATCGCCATCGCCATCGCCATGTTTTGTCTCTTGCCGTTCGTCCCTGCCCAACGCTGGCCTTCTGCCCGCCGCAACTGTATGTCTTCCCTGCATCTTCTCGCATTCCCATAAACCCATCCGGCTAGTTATGGGTTTGGAGCAGGCCTTTTCTCGTTGCGGCTATTTTGCCCGCCTTTCTGCGGTCTCCAATGCCCTTCATCCACTTCCCGGTCTCCCCTAAGGTCCCAAACAGGACCCAATCACAGCCCAATACTCGTTTCTCTCTCGATTGCCCCAGATCATGTCTCATCTAGCAAAAGGAAAATGCTCTCCACTCCTGCCACAAGTGCCTTTTTCTTCATCTACTGGAAGGCACTAGTCATGACGCTTAGTAGTCACGGTAGTGTGGGGCAGTGGCCCAGTCCCTCCTTTTGTGCAACGGCGGGAATGGCTTTGCCATCCTGGACTTCATAAAGGGATGCCTTACCCGCCCAGCGTAAGTTCCTTTCATTGCTTCACCGTTTCTCTGACCTCTCCTATTATAAGGAGCCACTGTCACTTTCGCTCTTCCTTCTTTGACTACACGATACCTGACGTAGTCTTGAGTAAACGATTGCTACTTCTGCTGCCTGTGTTCACTGACCTCACGCGTGCTTTCCTTCTCTGACTGTTTTGACTGTCACTCGCCAACCACTCCGAAGCAAGCATTTACTCAAGGTCAATAAATAAGAAACTGCAATGATGTTGTCATACGAGAACCGACCAACTATGGGACAACCACCTTCAGCATCCGACATTCTCCCAATTACTACCTCTCCCTCTTCTTCTAGCACAATGGCCAACGGGACAAGTACGAAATCAAAACAGCCAGATACCAAGCACCATCACATCTGGTTAATCACTGGCCCAGCAGGATGCGGAAAAAGCAGCGTTGCACAATTCGTGGCCAAGTCAATGAATCTTCCATTCATTGAGGGTGATGAGGTAATTGCTATCCACATATATTCACTTTTATACTAACATAATATAGTTCCACCCCCAAGCAAATGTCGACAAGATGTCCAAAGGCATTCCTCTCACCGACGCAGACCGTTGGGATTGGCTTACGGAATTGCGCGACGAATCGCTCCGCCAACTTGCCGCTGGTTCCCAAGGCGTGGTCCTCACTTGCTCGGCACTTAAGCGCAAATACCGCGATGTCATCCGAGTTGCGCCTTACTATTCACACAATGTCCTTGTACACTTTGTGTACCTGCATGCGACGGAGGAGGTTCTGATCGCAAGGGTCGGCGCGAGAAAGGGCCACTTCATGGGCGCGAACATGGTACACAGCCAATGCAGTATTCTCGAAGCACCTACAGCCGATGAAACGGATGTCATCTCTGTTGATGTGAGCGGAAGTCTGGAGGAAGTGGAACAAGATGCTTTGGCCAAGATCGAGAACGTGGTGCAGGCAGCACTTGACCAGGATTCCTAAATTCTCGGAGCAAGGCGCATGATTGTTGGGTTTCATTTGTTGGCATGGAGTTAGGGTCGGCATCTACTTTTCTCGCATATCACGGTCTGTTCTAGGCGTCTTATTGCATCGCTGTGTTATTTCAGGGATATTCCCCCTTCGATACTTGCTTGCAGTATGCATCTGGGGGATACGGGGTTACAGAAAATCGGCGTCGGGCTTCTTGGGCACAAGTTTTGCACCATACATATGCCTGAGCACAAGAGAGAATATCACAAGACCTCAATGACATGCATGGACTTCTTTGCGCAGCTTTCTATCGAATAGGCGACTTTCTTGCGATCTATAACTCTATTCTATTCTTCGTACCACTGCTTATTGCGGGGTAACTGGGCCGCGACTCCAGTAAAGTACGACGTGACAGCGCATTTGTATGACAGCATGAGGCTGAGACTAATTCGGCGGTCATTGGTCGAAGGTGATTTGCTCAGCCAGTACCATTCTCCCTCTTGCCCGTGGACGTACATATGCTGCAGACCGGAAAGAGACCCGATACCTTCAACAGATCATCTCGCCACCTCGAGGAGCATTATCGAAGATGCATGACCATACTATCTGGATCTTCAACGTAGCCTCTGACCACCTCTGCAGCCCGTGCCATGGTCGCACCATCGATCACTCGGTGGTCAGCACTCCAGCTGAAATTACAAATCTGTTTTGCAATCACTTCGTCATGGTTTTCGCCGAACGCAGGAACGGTCCGTATCTTGCCAATGCCTAGTATGGCTACCTCCTTCTCGACTATCACGGGCGAGACGTAGGTACCTCCGATATTGCCGATGTTCGAGACAGTGATTGTACCACCAACCAGATCTTGTGTGGATAGCTTGCCGGAAGCGGCCAAAGCCTGAAGTCGGCCCAGTTCTGCGGCAATAGAGAGAACATTGAGAGCCGAAACATTCTTAATGACTGGGACGATGAGTCCCGTCGGTGTATCCATTGCTACACCGATATTGTGTTGACTTCGATGGACTAGTATTGGTTTGCCGCTATTCGAATCCTCGTCGACTCTGGCATTCAGCATCGGGTACTGATGAAGAGACATAGAAACTGCTTTGATGATGAACGGGAGATATGATAACTTGCTAATAGCGTTCACAGGCGATTTTGTCAGCCGCTTGTTCAGCCTTGCCCGGAGCTCCGAGAGTTTTGTGAAGTCAATCTCGTCTGCATATAGGAAATGCGGTATTTTCAAAGACTTTGTCATTGTCTTAAACATCTGTGCTTGTGTGTTTGATAATTGGGCTATCGTTTCCGTTTGCGTTGTGTTGTCCACTGGGAAGGGGGGAGATTTACTCTCCGCCAGGCCCCCTGAATCTCTCAATTTTGCAAACTGATAGACATCGTCTTTCAACACACGGCCATCTCTTCCAGTACCTTGCACATCTGAGAGGTTGACATCTAGTTCCTTAGTCAAATGCCTGACAGCTGGTGTGGCTAGTGTTGCATGCTTCCCTTTTGGCAGGACCGGCGCCTCCGGTTCTGGCTGTGCACTCTCGGTAGATTTGGATACCGCTGGTTTGATGCCCGAGGTTTCCTCTGTTTGTAATTGCGACTCTTCCCCTGCAGCGATTTCTGTCAAAGCCGCTAGATCCTCTTCCTTGATCTCTCCTTGGATATCGATATCTACCAACGGCTTCCCAACTTGAGCCATCTCACCGGCATCATAGTGTAGTTTCTTGATAACTCCTGCGAATCTACTGGTGATCTCTACCGAAGCCTTGTCGCTCTGTACTTCGCATAGCTTGTCCCATTCTTCGACTCGGGCTTCCGGCTCGACGAACCATTGAATGATTTCGCATTCTCTGATTCCTAGTGAGATTGTCAGAAAGTTGTCATGAGTAATAAGGAATGGAGTACAGAGAAGTTAATACCCTACCTCGGATAAATGATTTAGGGAGCTTCCAATGACCAAAACTGGCATCACGACTCTAGAGTTGTCCATTTGAATTGACAGATCCGACTTGGAATGTTTGCATCCTGGACTTTCAGAAGCTCCTAAATCATTTATTCAAGATGGGACATTTACAACTTCTTTCACGAATGGAACGTAGAATAAGATAATTAAGAAAGTCTTGCTCACCTTCACCGATATCCGCCAGCAGAAACGGTTTTATGGCCTGAGCTCTGGCTGTAGCATGAAAAGACCGGGTTGACGGGAACGGGTTGGAGACGCGTATACTTTTGTAGGCATGCCATTGTCTTGAGCAAATTCGGGAGTATAGTTGAAGACGCATCTCGACGGTCGTCCTTGCTAAGAATTTTCAGGAAAGAAGAAGGAATTTGGGGAATCACATTCTTGTGGGCAACGAGGGGTAGTTCAACATCTGGGGTTCTCCGCAAAGTAATCGCGGTTACATGCGGATATGAAATGACAGGGGCTAAGCTGGTACCTGACAAGCGGGATAGGCGGCGGGGCGAACATACTTACTCAAAAGTCATGCTTCCTTTCAAGTCTCAATATCTTGTCGACTTGATTGAATGTAACAGCGAAAATGTCTATAGAATGACGAGGTTCAATTTATTTTGGGGTAAACAGGATACTATGTTGTCGTCCAAGGTGATCAACAGGGAGAGCTCTCGCTTAGTACCTCTCAAAAATGGGTCCAAAGATTTTTGGGTGGCTTCACGTTCCCGTTCTAATCCGTTGAATACCTAGTACCTATCTAGGTAATCAACATGATTCTCTCGCGAAGGTCAATACGGTCTGTAAACGTGAGTCTTGAGACTGCGGCATGCATGCTGTGTCAATGGCGCTCCTTCAGCTCTTCATATCGACAGCTGGCTGAGAAACCAACTCCATCAACTCCCCCGAAAGCTCCAACAACCCCCTCAGTCCCTCCAGCATTAGGTACAGCTCCACCGACAGCTCCGGTTCCTCCCCCATCTCCCCTCGAAGATGCCCCGCGATCTCATGGCAAGAATGTTTCCGAATTCACGCCGAAGCCTCTCAATCGACCAATAGGCATGCCCGATCCTCCTCGGGCAGGCCAAAATAGCGGCAAAGACAATAGGACATTGAGGCAGAGAAGGGATGATTTTGTGGATTATGACAAGCATTTGGCAAAAAGGAAACAATTGTACGATTCCCCATATATTCTACAGTTGCTATTGAACACAGGATGCGACAATCGGGGTTTAAATGGAGGAGGCTTGGACTAACAAATGACAATAGAACTCACAAAGTTGCAAAACCCTACTTCCGAGAATGGAGCAACATGCGCTTCAGCAAAGGGAAATCCTTTCTCGCTCCACCCCGAGTTTTCAAAGCCGAACGAGCCCTCTACTTCCCCAACCTCCAAGGCCAAACCCTCCTAAAAGACAAGAAGGTCCGGGACACGACCCCATTATTCGAAAACAAAGTTTCTGTAATAAGTGTATTCAACACACAATGGGCGGAGAATCAAGCAAATACATTTGTATCGGCGAAGAACAATCCGGCATTACATGACGTGGTAAACAACAGCGGAGGCGTGGCGCAAATGGTACAGATCAATCATGAGGAGAACTGGTTGAAAGCTATGATTGTCAAGTTTTTTATGTTTAGCTTGAGGAAGCAGCGCGGGGCCGAAAATTGGGGGCGGTATTTCTTAGTTAGAAAGGGGTTCGCTGAGGAGATGAGGGATGCGATAGGACTGCTGAACAGTAAGGTCGGATACACGTATCTCCTGGATGGAGAGTGCAAAATCAGATGGGCGGGAAGTGGAGATGCCGATTTGGAGGAGAAGGAGGGACTGGTAAAGAGTGTGAGACGACTGGTTGAAGAGGCCAAGACGAACAAGAAAGACAAGGTCATACTCCCAACAAAGCCTGCAATCGAAGCAGCAAAACCGACACAGGATCCAAAGGCCGTTGCCTCCGCGGCATGATATTATTTGTAAAGATATACCCATACTGTACACCATAATTCCTCTGGCTAGCCAGCCACCCGAACGCCCGCTCAATGCATTTAGATTCCCCTCTTCTCCCTCACATAAAGTACAAGAACAGCAGACAGCAAAAGGCAATGAAGCCTCCCATGATGAAGCCATCTCTCCTCTTCTTCGCAGATATCCTCCCAATCAAACTGTTTAGCCCGGGAACTTGACTCGCAGCCCCGGTGATCCTGCGGTTGATACTCGCAAGCGTCTCTCTCTGCAGCCCAAAACTCTCATTCACGGCATACGCTTGGCTCAACACACTGTCTGCCATATTATGACTATTGTCTATCCGCGCTCTTTCCCCCAACATATAGTCCGCCTCCGCTGCTTCAGGATTGCTAGAATGGTAGGCATCGATGTCAGATCGTACGTTTGAGAGCAGGTTTGCGCGGTTCCGCGCATCCTGGATTTGGGACTTTAGACGGGCAAGCTCGCGGCGGTGTTCTTGCAAGATTTCGCGGTGTCGAGAGAGGTTATTTTGTTTTAGAGCGGAGGCTGTGAGGGTTGCTTCTGAGTCGAGGAGGCGGGAGAGTTGTGATATGAGGGTTTCTCGCTGGAAGTTCTATTAATATCTAGGCACTTTTCTCAGATTCCAACAAACGAACTTTTTCTAAAGTCTCCTGTATTTTCGATTCCGTTCTACTTTCGTCTTCTGAGGGTTTTGCTGGTATGTTGGGTGCGGATGCGAATTGCGAATAGGTGTGGAATAGTGTTTCGGTCTTGGAGAGGATTAGCTTGGACTTCTCACCCAATCTTCTTTGGGAGTATACCTGAGTTTCCAACGTTCGAGCTTGTTGCCGCAGTTGCGCCCATCCAGTCCCCGTAGAAGAAGCCATTTTCAATGTTGTGTGCCGTGCGAAAGATACTGGACGCCAGTGATACACTTGCTCCTGCTCCTGCTCCGGCTCATCAACGTAGCTGGACCGGAGACCCAGTCGGCCCGGGCTTTCCACGTGATCTAGCCTCAAAATTGATATAAACTCACCCCTCCCTTTGATTGGTTCCACAACCCGACGGACTAAGCGAATTTCGCCCACACACTACACAATCAAAAGTTTGAGGAAGGCGCGAACGCTCATCGACGACCAGTATTTCAATCGACAACAACTCTCCCGACAACCTCTCACCATGGTAAGGACGCCACGCTGATGGGATATTAGGGCAAGATGTAGGAGATCATGATGGCTAATTCGTGACTGCCACAGTCGTCCGGAAAAGTCAAGACTGGCCAACTCTGGTCCAAGAACAAGGCCGACCTCGCAAAGCAACTCACAGAGCTGAAGACGGAGCTTGGTCAATTGCGGGTACAGAAGATTGCAGGAGGATCGGCGTCGAAGCTCACAAAGATGTGCGTACTGTCTCGATAGCGACTCTCGTTGATTTGGATTGAAGGAAGGGCATCAACTAACATAATTCGAACCACAGCCACGATCTCCGAAAGTCAATCGCAAAGGTCCTGACCGTCATCAACGCCAACCAGCGCGCACAGCTCCGCCTCTTCTACAAGGGAAAGAAATACCTTCCTCTCGACCTCCGACCCAAGCAGACTCGCGCCATCCGAAGACGTCTGAGCAAGCACGAGAGCGGCAAGGTTTTGGAGAAGACGAAGAAGCGGTCGACTCATTTCCCTCAGCGGAAGTTTGCTATCAAGGTATGATGATTTCGAGATGCATAATGGGAGGGTATCAGGCTAACTCCAGATGTAGGCAGAGGCTTAGAGGGAACTGCGTTTGGGAATGGTTCGATTTGATGCTGCTTTGCAAATGGCTTGATTGTTTCAGAGGGTCAATGGTGTATCATCGAAAATAGCATGGTTGGCATGGTGCCGCCCCAATAAATCACGACATTAAGCAATTTTTGCGTTTGTTGTGGCTATGAGATTGAAGTGATGCGCGGCAACCGGACCCTTCGACTTTCGAACGGCACAGCCGCTAACCGGAGAACTCGAGGCAATTTGATGCGATATGAACTGCTTCAATCATTCTGATATTCGGGCCTGGCCAGATATTTGTTTGTCTTAATCTCGATCTATGCCATTTTCCCCGCCCCTACCACATCACCTGGAGAAACTTTGAGATTTTCGTTAATCTAGTAAAATATGCCGGGCTGTCTTGTGCTCTATACCATTATTTTCCCCTGTAGTCTCTTAAGACTCGACTGCCCCAGTTTCAGCACGTCTATACAGTACCAAGACCAAGTCCAATAGGAGATCACCGAATGCAAGCCATTCAGATCAAAATTGTAGAAATTATAGTGCCTGACCTTTTTTCTACTGCGAAAGACTTGTCGAATCTAAATAGGTTGAGACGACAGTCGAGCTTCTGAGAGGCTTATGGCTAGAGATGGGGAGTTCAAGTCGCAATCAAGAAGTAACACCTTAACATTTCAAGCTGCTAAAAAGGTCGTAAAAACATTTTGTCTTTTGAGTTACTACCTCCACTTCTTGCCCCTTCTGCTCTTCTTAGGGCTGTACGTAGATTGAAATATCATGGGTATATATAAGAGGTTGGTGATATTTTCCACATACCATCCTATTCATCACTTCCAAGCTCACTATCCGTCCTAGTAATTCCAGACTCCGACTCCGAGCCAACATCATGCTTACCCGATTTCCCTTCAGCACGAGTATGCACCAGGCGATGTCTTTTCAACTGATCTAATCTGTGAAAAGACTTAGTGCAACCCTCGTAGGAGCAGGAATGCAATCCCTTCTCTCCGTGGATTTTGCGGTGCTTTGACAGATTGGAGGATTCTGAGAATTTCTTGCCGCAAATGTTGCAGCTCAACGGCTTGTCTCCGGTATGGGTTCGCTCATGGATAGCTGATGTATGTCAGTATAAATCTCGTCTTTTAAATGGGGAACCACTTACTGCATGCACTTTGTTGCGGGAAGGACCTGTCGCAGTACTTGCACTTCCAAGGCCTATCCCCAGTATGAAGCAATCGATGCTGCTTCATGGATTGCTCCGCCGAAAAAGTTTTCCCGCAAATGTCACATTTAGCACATTTATCTGTGCCTAGTTAGCAATGTTAAGTGGAAGAAGCCCGGGAAATCACTTACAACCAGTGTGAGTGGCCATATGCCTCTCTAATTTACCCCTTTGCGAGAATCCCGACTTCTCGCCTCGTTTACTATGACGACCACAGCCTTGCCAATGGCAATTATAACCAGTGCCTTTGTCTAACGAGTTCAAATGGTCGTTTGTGACATGAGTTTGCAATTCCGCTTCAGAATTACATATCCTTCCACAAAGACCGAAGCTGTAAATCCATTTGCACGTATGTGCTAGCGGCTGATCGGGTGCTCCATTACCAGGCTGGGTCGTTGAAAAAGAATCGTTACTTGGTAGATTGCTTTGTCGTAGAGTTGGTGTATCTTTGGGCACCGTGCGTGGCAGGGTGAGGTCGATGTCCTGGCTGGTTGGTAGTGAAACGGGCAGGTTGTGAACATCGTTAAGGTGGCAAGACAACTGGCCCGGGTCTGCAAACCCAGTGTTGCACGAGTCAACCCTACACTGAAGGGTACCTTTGGTTGGCGTTGCGTGAACATAGTCGAAGTGATTGTGAAGCAGTGAAGGATCGCAGTAAGTCTCCGCCGGGTCGCAATCTGGAGCTGGACAACTAAAGCTATTTTCGTTCATGAAATTATACCCATGGGTATCTTCCAAATGCCCAAATAGACCATTGTATTCTATATCGATGGGACAGTTTTCTTCTGGTACAGGACAGTGAAATGTCAGTTGAGGGTCCAGATGCTCTTTATGAAGATGCGGCAGCCAGTCGTCCAGGCTTGGAAATGTCGTACGGTCACACCCATCCCAACGACAACTGAATGTGAAAGAGCTGTTCTTGTTTGGTGCAGAGCCAAATGATTGTCCGTTGAAAGCTGTTGTCGAAGGGTGGAACATTGCACCAGCCCCAGATAGTATATCGTTGTCATACGTCTGCTGAGACTGGTATATTGCCGACTGTGGAGTAGCATGCGATGTGCGTGGAGAATAGGGAGTTGGTACATCGTTGAGGACCATAGATGGAGCGTTGGAATACGGAGATTCTCCATGTGGATATTCGATGCGATCAAAGCCACCGAGGGAAGGGTCAATAACAGTGCCAATATTCTCGCCATCTTGAGAAGGAGCTCGAGGAGACTGGGGAGTCCATACAGAGTTCTCCCAATTGGTGAGTCTCCTGGTTTGATCCAAAATGGCTTGATTTCCAATATCCAGACACGGGTCTGTACAGACTGGTACTGCACAACTTTTGTCTGTACAAGGTACCACCAGACTACAATCTGGCTCCACACATGGAGGGCTATCTGGACAGCTGCTACAACATGTACTTTCCGCACCAGATTGTGAAAGGCATCGTTCTATATGATGTTGCTCGTTCATAAGTATTCGAGGTTCAATCTTTTGACGCTTCGTGGAAGGACGCGGAGTTCCTGCCTGAGATCTTACTTGCTGGATCGTGTTTCTCTTCGCAATACTAGGTTGCTGCAGAGGGGGATATGCCCCTTGTGGAGGCATGAACGTGGTGTTGGAGCCAGGGACCTTTGTACTCGTCGGAAACCATTGCTGGTCGCCAGCGGTTCCTTGGAATGGAAAGTCTTCTGGGAAGAAGGCGAAATTGGTACGACTCGAAGGCCAGAATTCTAGAGAGTCTTGCAATTGCGCACCGTGGTGCGGGGTGTCTGGCTGGGATTCTTGGTGGTCCATCGTTGGAAAGAATCGCAAAATTGGCCGCGTTGTTTGATTTCGAAGACTGAGAATCGATTTCGAGATTGCCACGACCCTATGGAATTCAGTCAGGCTTCAACTTGAATGTAAGAGTTGAAATTCTCTCCAGGTCCGGATCTCAGACGGTGGGAAACCGACGAGAGGCAACCCTACGCCATACGCCATATGCTTGGTCCGATGGAAGGCTGAGGGTATCCAAAGAGGTACTCAAAATCGGCTGACGATTTGAACCCTGGCCTGGAAAGTAATCTGATCTGCTAGCGCGGGGACTGGCGAGGCTGCGAACGAGGCTCTAAATAATCTTTGCGAAGGAACAACGCACAAATATAAACATGCAACAAACGAAAGCCAGGATTTCGAGGCTTGGGAACATTGTGATTTACATGATCTCTCAAAGAACTTCCAGTATCGTGTTAGAAGAGAGCGAGGAGGCGTTCACGGCAGGACAAGGGACGCGTCGTATCCGACGAAAAGCCACATCGGCGCTCGGCTCTGAACACCCCCCACCTATACTATATCTTATCGATAACGCTCACACCTCAAGCACCAGGAGCTGGAGTTCAAGACAAGAGATCAAAGTACTATAAGACTTAGAGTAGAATTACCTACAATAAAACTTTATGTTCCCTTAAAAGAACACTATAGTCACCCTCATGGAAGTCGCTCACGTAAAGTAAGACACTTCAGTGTGTTGTTTATCCAATGACCCAGTATTGTTAAGGTGGATCTACAATTGAAGGAGATGCCAATTCTTGCGGTAATGAAAGTATCCGTTTTTGGGGAAAAAAGAAAAAGAAATAGTCTCAGACAAAAGATATCTTAATTTTTTTATCGAAAAATAAAATAAAAAACTTGAACGGCGTTGTATTTCGTGTCGGAGAAAGCCAAGCCATCTCCAAGCACCAAGCCATCTGCTTGCGTCAACAGCCTCCAAATGACAGATAATGCGCCGGTAACACTGACCACTCGACAATAAATCACACATATCTGTCGCTTCAAACCTACCTTCCGCAGACAACGAAAAGTCTCCCAGAGATATCACTTCTCACAATGGGAAACATCTGTGGCAAAGAGAAGCACGATCCGTTTGCGCAGCCCGGAAGAACGCTTTCATCAGCTCCCCCACCCAGCAACACCCATACATCCCCTCTTCCCCCAAAAGTCAGAGTTGGCGGGCCGCCACAGACGCTTGGAGGCTCGCCGGGGAAAAGCACTGCTGCACAAGATGATGCAAGGAGACAAGCTGCGGAGGCTGCAGAGGTAGGATCTCGCTTTTGCGCCAGCGCAAGCTCAAGTTGAGGAAGAAGCAGTACCTAACAAATTGGTTTCCACAGGCAAGAGCAAAGGCAGCGAGTAAGCCGAAAGGAACATTGGGTGGAAAGCTAGAGGCGCAGAAGAAGCAGACGAGGACGGATACGTTGGAAGCGGCGAGTAAGGACACAAGGCGTATGAGAGATTCAGACGCCGCCGCGGATACGAGGGCGTATAATTAGGAAATTGATCATGTTCTTGGTGGATGGGAGATGTTAATGGGGTGTGGAGAAAGGATAATGGTTTTACATGCATAGCGGCGTTTTGGTTGATGGAGCATGAATTAACGTTTGATAGATTGAATAGCATTCTTCTTGTATTCAAGAATTGTCTTATCATGTTATGCTTCAGATATATTTCAAGGGCTTTGGAAGTCCCGGATGGCGAAGACGCCCATTTCCTGATATCACCATTGAACGTGGAACTTTATGCGAAGAACTCCTCAACCAGGGTCTACTATTATTGCTACTGAACTAAACGACGTTGTACCTACCGCTTGCTGGGGCACGACCTTCAGCGTCTGCAGCAGCCATCGTGCCTTCCTTCAACAACCGCATCAACTCTCTCATAGCGTTGGTAACTACCACCTCTGTATCTCCCTCCACAAGAATGTACAACTTCGGATCGCCTCCTGCCTGTACATCTTTCCCAGCTGGGTAGAAACTTCCTTTAGTAGTAATCGAGGTACCCGTTGCCTCCAAGATCTTAGCTACATTGGTCCGGTTTGTCACAGCCCATCTGGCTTTCTGTGGGAAATCGTTAATCTCAAGGGTAGCGTGGAAAGCACCAGCATCGGGCCCCTTATTGTCAATCGGCACACCTGAGCGTAATTGCCCAGTTTTGTTGAGTCGAGCATTGATGGCATCGATGGCAGATGTGACTTTGTCCAAGGGATTCTTGGATCCACCGCCGGACGACGAGGCAGGCTCAGTCCGATGCACTGTAATCTTGCCGTCCAAATCAATGCCTTTGGGTACTCCAAACAATTGCGGTGTTGGAGCAGCTGCTGGTTGGACGATGGATGCAGCTTTGAGAACGGTGTCATCTTCTGTTTTCTCCTCTTTCTCCTCGTCGTCGTCTCCATCGGTCTTGTGTATTTTACGCTCACGGGCTCTTGCCACTTCGCGCTCTGCATCTAGACGCTCCAGCCCTTTCCCACCGAACCCAGAGCTATCCTTCATCTTGCCACTCTTTACCTTGTCTCTGAAGGACTTGCGCATTTCGTTTAGTCGCTCGGGTACTGGCTGGCCAGATTGCTCGAGAGCTTTCGATATCCCAACCGAGTATTGCTCTTGGTCCTCTGTCACAAATGTAACCGCAGTACCAGTATTTCCGGCTCTACCCGTACGACCAGCTCTGTGAACATAGTCTTCCAAGTGATTAGGGGCGTCAAAATTGACGACCAGTTTGAGTTGTTTCACGTCTAGACCACGCGCGGCTACTGATGTTGCAATCATAATCGGGATAACTCCCGCTTTGAAGTCGTCAATGGTCGAATCGCGATCGATTTGATCCTTGCCTCCATGGATAGACATGCAGGGATAACCTTTTCGCATCAGGTCTTTTAAGAGATCATCTGCCTTCTCTTGACGGTCAACAAAAATCAATGTACGGGCATCTTCGTCTTTGTCGTACAGTTCCCCGAGCAACTCCAGAAGTCTGTGGAACTTTTCTTTCTCTTCTCTGACTTCAACAATCTGAGTAATTTCGGGAGCAACGACGCTTCTTCCTCCCACAGTTATCTCAACTGGCGATTGAAGCGTCTTCTTAGCGAGCGCATCCATGATACGTGGCATAGTAGCGGAAAACAAGATCGTTTGTCTGTCGGGCCGGATATTTGCAAAGATTTTCATCACTTGCGGCTCAAACCCCATATCGAACATACGATCGGCCTCGTCCAAAACGACATAAGTTACTCGGCGAAGATTGGTGACCCTACCCGAGTTTGCTGCTAGCAAATCTATCATACGACCTGGTGTACAGACAATGATCTCAGCTCCTCTCTTTAGATCAGCAATTTGATCTTTGATAGGGGCTCCACCATAGGCGCAGACAGCTCTGAGATGCATTGCTTTCAGGAAGGGTTTGCACTCCTTGTGGATTTGTGTTGCAAGCTCTCGTGTAGGCGTCATGATCAAGCCTACAGGGCCATCAGATCCCTCCAGTGGCCGCTGGTCTCGAATGTGACGAAACATGGGTAGGAGAAAAGCGATAGTTTTTCCAGATCCAGTCTTTGCGACACCGATAACATCTCTGCCAGACATGATTGCAGGAATGGCCTGCATTTGAATTGCGGTAGGTCTGTCATAGCCAAGCTTGCCGATCACCTCCATTGATTGAGTATTGAGGCCGCACTGTGACCATTTCTGTACAGGTTTGGGGACGTCCTTGCCAGATACTTTGATGCCGTCAAGCTCAAGGCGTAGATCCGCAAGCTCTTCTTCGGTCATTTCAGATAAGTCAGCTGGCTCTTTGTAGAAATTTTTCTTGAAGGGTTCTAGATCCATTTTGGCATAGTTTATCGTAGGCAAATCCTTCTTCTTCCTGACTTTGCTGGCCATGGCAAGAATATCATCCGGATCTGCGTCAAGCGTCTTGAGGTCGACGTCATCATCCCCGAACAATGCTTCTGGTTCTTGCTGTCGACTTTTACTTTGTTTCTTAGTGAACATACCACTGTTTCTGTTTTTGGGGACAGCAAAAGGATCACCCATCTCCTCCATGAACGCATCTAGAGGATCGACTTCTTCGTCAACCTCCATTGCTAATTGTTCGGATTGGACGGGGACGTTTTGCATTTTTGTGTCATTTGAATTTTCAGCAACGGGTGGAGCATTACTCCTGCTATTCGAGGCGGCGATTTGCTGTTCCTGTAGTCGTTCTTCCCTCTTCTCGGCCGCGGCTCTTGCGGCAGCGGCGGCTTCTTCTTCGGTTCCAGCATCTTCCATGTCGACGTCTTCGTCGTCTTCCTCTTCAGCACCGTTAGCGAGCGCAGCATCCTCATTCTCGGTGTTTGCCAGAGGTAGGGTCGGTAGCTTCTCGAGTTTTTTCCTTCCTTCTTCGTCCTCTCCAAAATCCAGGGTTCGCTTAGAAGAAGCCGCTTTCTCATCGATTTTGGTACTCAGTCCGAAGGCACTTAAATTAGCCCTAGCCTTTGGCAATGCCGATGCTGGATACAAGTCAGAATCAACCACACAGCCATGGACATTCAGGAGAGCTGGAAACTCACCATTGGAACTGCTGTTGAAAGCTGTTGGCTTCTTGTCAGCTTGTAATCCTTTGACCGAAGATGTTAAGGTAGCGGACGCTTTAGTTAATTCTTTCAGTGGTAAGTCATTTCCCAAAGTACTGCTCGAGCTTGCCACCGCTTTCTTTGCAATTGCTTTCGGATCAAATTTGCCAGCGTACGGAGCAGGTGATGCAAGACCGTTCGGAGTTGCCGGAGACGCTGGAGATGCCACGGCGGGAGATCCGTTTGCCTTTTGATCTATGTCATCTAGAAGCCTTCGTGTACCTCCTGCTGCAAGATCTTTCTCCTTACGCTCCTTGTCTTCAGCCATTTTCTTCTTCCATGCCTCTAACTTCGCCAAACGCTCCGCCTTCTTGTCGGCCTCGCTCTGTACAGGTGGGCCAGAGGGTTTTGGCGCCTGTATAGAAACATTAGACTCTTGATGTGCACTGGGACGAAGACTCGTACGGACCTCGGCTGGTTTTGTAGATTCTGGCCTACTTGGAGGTTTGCCGCGGGTATCTTCTCCTCTGCTACGGGGCCATGAGTCAGTAGAGTCCTCGCGGCGCCTTCGTGCCCTATCATAAGAATCGTCTCGCCTGTCACGGTAATCTCGCTCTCGACTTCTTCGTCTGCGTCTATCAGGGGATCGTTCTCGGTCGGCATATCTGCGATCTCGCGATCGGTCCCGTCTTCCTGATCTATAGTAATCATCTTCTCTTCGGTCGATAGACCTGTCTCTCCGTCGGTGATTATCGCGGGGTCGACGCTGCAGATGATTATGAGTATCAAAATATGCCGCGTGTTGGAAAGTACTTACATCTAAGCTCCGAGAGCGACTCCGCCGTCGAGGTGGTCCTCGCATGTCGTCTCTGCGATCGCGCCGCACATCGTCGTCCCTCCGCGAGCGCTTGGAGTGTTGGCTTCCTGCTGGCGATGGTGAGCGAGAGTCCCTGTGGCGAGCCATGCCGGTGGCAGAATACTTTCTGGCAGGTCGAAGATCAGGAGTCTGTTTGGTCCGCCAGCTGTGATTTTACGAGATGAAGTGGTGAGTTCGCCTGAGTCCTGAGTGAGTGAGGCGTGAGGCGGACGAAGGAAGGCAACGAGGCTCGAATAAATTCAGATTAAGCTTCGCACCCAAGTTAGCCCGCTAACCAAATACAGCAATTCACCAGATTTCTGAGGACGAGACGAGACGAGAGGACATTATTGAGCAGCTACCCTCGGTAGTCAGAATCTGCAATATAGGCCGCATCTTTCTAGTTATAATATGAATCTAATTATGAGTATCTATAGGTATCCAAGGACACGTATGGAATCAGTAGTCGATCGAAGTAGGAGAGGACAATAGCGAACTAGCGAACAGCGATGCGCCACTTCCATATGGGCGAATCAAGGCACCGGAGGACACCGAAAGCAATTGTACATTTTCTTATTCTTAAGTTTCTAAGATGTAAATCTTCCCACCCGAGTAATAAAATAAAATGTCAATGTCAATATTCATATTGATACCATCCCAGATAGTGAGTGATTGCTCATGATGTACTTAGGTACTTAGGTAAGGAGAATTGTTGCATGCACAGCTAATTTAACGCGGGGTCCTAGCGTCCCAGCTGTAGCTGCGCTCGCGTGTCAGAAAAGGAAGGGGCTGGTGCTGTTGCTGGAACAGAAACCAGGAACTGCAAATCCAAACACCTCGCAGCCTCCCGAACCACAACATCAACATCAACGTCACCCACATTCCCCTTTCAATTGAGACATCGAGAATTGCGAAACCTGCGTACATCCGAGATTTGCGAACCATGTTGTCCAGCATTGGGCGAGCCGCTATTCGGCGGGGAGGAGCTGGCGCATGTTATTCGTCAACAAACAGAGCTGTGCAGAGTATCTGGAGTCTTCAACGCGTCACTTTCTCTCAAGGCGCAAACGAGCCAACCGCCAGATCGGCTTTCGCCATTGCGTTCCCACGATCCTATGCTACTGCCACCAAAACCATCAAGAAAACCGTCACCAAAGTTAAAACCCCCACAGCAACCAAACCCAAGGCAAAGACGAAAGCAACCGCGAAGAAGCCCGTGAAGAAGCCCGCAAAGAAAAAGGCAGCGAAGCCCAAGGCGAAAAAGCCCAAGAAACCTGTCAAGAAGGTCCTGACCGATGACCAGAAGGATAGGGTAGTGGTGAAGGTGTTGAAGGAGAAGGCCCTTTCCCCACCGGCTGGATTACCGGAGACGGCATGGATGACAATGGTTAAAGACAATGCCGCTCTGGCCAAAGGATCAACCAACATCAATGATTTTTCCAAGGAGATGTCTGCAAGGTACAAAGCACTTTCGCCAGAGGAAAAAGAGGTAAGCCTGTGCCGGTGGCCCCTGGATCTTTTGCACCGCTAAGTCTGTCTACAGTCGTTGAATCAAAAAGCCAATGATAACAAAATTGCCAATCAAACCGCCTTTAACAAATGGCTCCAAGCGCATACACCGGAACAGATCAGAGTGGCAAACAATGCCCGTACACTGTTAAAGCGAAAACTCAAGAAGTCTGGGGGAAAGTGGCTTTCCTTCGGTCTCATTGCAGACCCTCGCCTTCCAAAAAGAGCCGGCACTCCCTATACCTACTTTTTGAAAGATAGACACGCATCAGGCGACTTCAAGGGTATCAAAGTTGGCGACGCGGGCAAATTGATTGCGCAAGAATGGAAGAGCCTCCCAGCTGGCGAGCGGAAGGTGTGTCCCAAGCGTTTCCCCATTGTCAACATGACTGACAAGACTTTTAGGAATTCGAGGACCGCGCTCGAGCTGAGAAACAACGCTACATCCAAGAATTCAAGACTGTCTACCACCGCGATTCCAGTGCCACAATTTAGTCCGTTATGCTTGTACCACCATCTCTGAACTTTCGTATTCGACTAGAAAGACCTTGGAACCATGCCAACAGGGCGCATGACCTGATGTATAAGGCGGTATCACTTATGTGTGGAGGGCGTCGGGTCCATTGTATCTTATGGTCTTGGGGCGTCGTTAGAGCACATTTTTGCGCAGCACATATCCATCCTTGTTGGGAAGTTTCGTTGATGTACTGTTAAAGATGCCATGGCTAGATCCTGGCTTGCCGATGATGAAGCGACAATGCCATACGTATCTTACACCGTGGGCTCCGAAACTTACACGGTTTTTCTGTTACAGCTATTTAGTAAATGTTTCTTTGACGTTGTGTATATATTTGTTGCGCTATGCTTCTTTTTGGGAAGTCACAAAACACTTCTTTGCTTGTCCGTTATCGAGACAACAGATATTATAAAGTTTTTAAATGTGGTATGCTTTGCTTTGGTCAATATGTATGTATTCCTCCCAAGACTGGAAGAAAAATCGTGGTCTTGATTATCGTCGAAGGTTGTTTTCGCTGCGCTGGTTAAGGGACGGCATAATACTATCAACACTTTGGGCTAAAGTGTGTTCTATTAGACCACTGAAACAGCCACGGTAGGAAGTATTTTTTTCTGTGGAAGTGAGTCCTGTTAATGTCTCGCTGGCTTTGGCATGAAACGTCGATGACAATAGAGCCTTTTAATGACAACGCTACAATCGAATCAACCAGATTGCCCACACTTGTGTCCGGTCTCCCGACAAAGTTGAAATTGCAAATCATTCAAGATATGTTCATTCCGCAACAGCCATGCGCGGCATATATTTTTAAGAAGTGTGATGATGCCACAAGCTGCTCTAGTGGGCAACATGTCGATACGCCACTGCCATTCAACCCAGATTTTGCCCCGAGCGGGATCATCAAGCTCTTTTACGAGAAGGGCAAAGATAATATTCTCCAATTCGATCAGACCGATCCATTCTTCCACAACCTATGAGGCGTCCAATCTTCAACATCACCCAAATCAACCCACATAACTGTGAGTGGTGGGAAGAGGCTCCGGATTTGAGGGAGATTCGCCTTCTTTCTTTTGGAGACTATACCGTTGCAAAATTCACCACTGACTTGGACATTATACCAAAATATTTCGTGAGCTCACTCGGCATCTCGTCCTGCGTTCATAATGGATTGTGACGCCTCCTGCAATCGGACTTGCCCCTTTTAAGATTGTTTGGAAAGAGCTACTGAACCTTGAGATTCTGTACTTGGACCTTCGTTCATACTCTGGGAGAAATACTTGCATGTCAGCAGAGTTGAAAGAAGTATATCATCTGAAATTGAACTCGGGTGCCGCCAAAATGTAATGATTCAATCTGAAAAGGCAGGTATTACTTGGACTTTGCAGTGGGAATGACTATCGGCAAAATGTTGAACACAAATCCAAGATGGAAAACCTGTTCAAAAACTCTGTTGCGAAAGGTATCAAAATCGAGTATTGGGACTGGGAATCATTCTGAGTTGTACAGTGGATCAGAATACAGAATTAAGCCGCAGAGGCGTGTGGTGGTCCATGCGTCACCTTGCCAAATTAGGAAGGAAAGCCACATTCCCTCATATCAGCTCAAAAGTACTCAAGAGACCTGGTGGACGCGGCAACGAACGCTGGAACAGAAGAGACGCCCACACTTCCATGCCAAGAGTGACAAGCTTTGTGGCTTCATCCCAAGCTTTTGCTGCAGCGAGAGGTGGATACGTGGATACCCTTTGCAGATCCTGCGATCTCAACAGCAGCCCGGTCCAGACTTTTTGCAATCATTGAACTAGCCCAGACATCAAAGCCCGGATAGGGGGCATAAATATGGCATCGGATGGCGAGTCCTGTGAATAGCGCGAGCAAGCTTCGCGACGCAGCTACCAGTCGTATTTAGTACTCGATAAGCTGTCGAGACTCCCGCTCTTTTGAGCTCGTTTCATTTTGTACAGTACACATTCATCATATCTTTCTATAAATGCTCTCATAGTTCCTAGAACTACGAATTATCTGCTTTCGCCAGTATTTACAATTTCCTGAGGTGGTCTGAAATGTTACACGAATTACTGCTCGGGAAATAATCCACCAAGTGTCCAGAATTTTCGGCTGCCGATACTCATTGATTATTGTTTGCAGATATTTACAATAACTCCCAAGATGGATATGGGGGGTTCGATGGATACGGGGGGAACATCTTCTGACTTCCCCTTGAATGCGTCTGGAGTCAACCTCTCGAATAGCACCCAAGCCACGGCGTTTCTGGGCGAGATTCTCGATGACACCGAATTTCAGGTTGATGGGAACATACATGCGAGGAACTTCTGGTATGGGATTTGTGCGGTAATTGGAATATGCACGATCTTCAATGTATTGCGGAAAGTTACCTTTAATATGAGGTACGTGCATTTGCCAATACACTCATTCTCTTGCTAATTGACCATTGAATGAGAGCAGCCGCGGCGAACAAACCTCGACCCGCCTCGCCATCCAATATCTTCTCTAAGTCAATAGCTTGTATTACAGATATCTTTCGCGAAGTATCCTACACACAATATACGCCTCGGAATGGCCACTTCCTGAACGTTCCGCCGGTTGGAACCATCGCGCTCCTCGTGGGGTACCTAGTTTGGGTTGCCCTCCTCGAGTTTGTGAACAATGATATTGATGGCGCCCAACACTTTACTTCTTTGGGAGTTAGAGCGGCATGGCTGGCCGTTGCACAGGTTCCACTATTGATCTTGTTAGCAGGAAAGAACAGCATCATTGGACTGGTGACTGGGGTATCTTATGAACGGCTCAACGTGCTACACAGATGGGTAGTGAGAACACTGTTATTCCTCGCTATTCTACACATGCTTTTCTTGCATCTCTCGTGGAACGCATACGGCCTCGGCCCATTGGAATATTCTACGGATTCTTGCAATCCTACGGGGTGGGCTACGTTGGCTATTCTCATCTGGATGAACTTTAGCACCATTGCTCCTATTCGAAATCTATCTTACGAATTCTTCGTTGTCCAGCATTATATTACCTTTTTTGGATTCATTGTTGCGGTCATAATGGATCTGCCGTCTACTGCTCTCTATAGCAGAGTATACTTCTACATCCCCATTGGACTTTACTTCTTCGACAGAATTATTCGGTCTTCAAAATACGCATGGAATAACATCCAACCAGGACGCGCTACGTTAATGGCGCTGGAAGGTGGGGTGATAAGAGTCCAGATTCGGAGCAAAACCATTAAGAATTGGAGGCCTGGATCTCACGTTTTTCTTTCGATCCCCAACTTTGGTATTGGTTAATCACCCCGCAACTATTGCTTCTACCCCAAGTTCCCACGGAGGAGATCTAGTTTTCATTCTCAAAAGCCACAAGGGCTTCACGGCTAGACTCCAGAAATCCGCTTCCAGCTCCAGCACACCCCTCCTACCTACAAAAGGAGCCTCAGCAGCAACCCAAGTATCATACTTGTCACTCATAGATGGGCTTTATGGAAGCTCGAACTCTGACTTCCCAGCTTTCGATAGCGTCCTGCTCGTTTCCGGCTCAACGGGAACAACATTCACACTCCCCATTCTCCTCGATATTGCTCACCGCGCGCAACAAGTCAAGCTCCCATTGAAACGCGTGACCTTCCTCTGGATAGTCAAAAATACTTCTTGTACAGCCTGGACCTTCTCCGAGATCACAACAGCCGCAAATGCCCCCCGCGCCGCCGGCATCGAGCTCAATATTCGAATCCACGTCACCTGCGATAAGCATTTCACCAGCGGTGACAGCCCAGGTGATGAGAGCAAGGAATGTGGTTGTCAGTGCGACAAGAGGGCTGGTCCTTGCTGCTGCACCGCCGTTGCTGAGGATGGAGACAGTAGCCAGGAGATATTTGACAAGATACTGCTCTGAATAATGCCGATGCGCAGATTACCATCCAATCTCGCTCTCAATCTTCTTCGAGCATAAAGTTGAGCGAAGGGACGAAGTCGACGATCTTGCCTTGCGCTACATTCCACAGCGGCAGGCCGGATTTATATAACTTGTTGTGGGACATTTTGGAGCAAGCGGAAGGTGAGACGGAAGTTGGTGTTTGTGGACCCCTGGGTTTAAGTGCGGATGTTAGGAGGACGGTAGTTAGATATAGCGATGAAAGGCGTGTACATAAGGGGACTGGTGCTCGGGGAGTTTATTTACATGCTAAGTGTTTTGGATGGTAGATGCTGGCTGGTCTAGAGTCAAGAAGATGCGTTTGGAGGCGTTCAAGGGAGAAAGAATACGAATGATGACTGTGTAATGGGAAAGAGTGAGATACTAAATACCATTTGTAGATTGAAGTCTTCATATCACTGCTCTCAAAGCTTCCTTTGTATTTTATCTGGTACATCGAGCGAAGGAAGTCAATCGCAGGGTAACAAATGGAAGGGGAGATTAGTTGACTTGTCACAGTGAATAGCTGCTTCTATGGGACTGAAAGTAGAAGGATCAGAATTGTTGGAAGTCTAATTTGTTATTCGCTCCTAAAGAAGAGACGAATCATGCCAGGTGCAGCCCAGTTTCATTTAACTACCTTTTATGTACTCCGATGCCCAAAAATAACACCATGGTATTCTCTTAACTCCTGTCATTTTCACGTCCATCCGGCGTGGAAGATCGGCCCATCACATTATTTCTCTCCATCGGAAGAAGTTCGATACGGTCCTAATACCATGGTCAACTATCACATAACAAACAACCGTTACACAGGAATGTCCCTGGCGCCTCCAGTAGCATCACTAACATCATTCGTAGCCATTCTCTGGTGCTGTCCCGGCTCCATATCCGGATTACTGCCCGCATAATTCCCTACCCCAATACCGGCCCAGAAACTGCGATCACGACTTCTGGGACCCCACGACCAGCCTGCTCCCTGGGAGATAGGAAGATGATAGTACCGGAACGCGAAGATAGCTGTCACGGCTCCGATGAAATAGCCGAACAGGATGTCGAAGCCATGGTGTCGGAAGTCTGAATAGCGGGTCGAGGAGATGTAGATGGAGGCGAACCAGGGGATTATGGCTATGGCTAATAAGTAGACTGGCGGAGCTGCTGCTTGGTTTCGGGCTGCGATTATGGCATCGTTGTGGCCGGACGGCTCTGCTAATTGCTCGTCGGATTGAGGGAATGCTTTGTCAGCTGGGACGGCCGAAGCTTCGGCGGCTTTACGCACAGCGCGGGAGGGGAAGGCGGAAAGTTTGGATTCGTCTTGGCTGTAGGCGCTGGCGGCAAGGAATGGGATTACTATGCCCAGTTTGGAGGCAAGAAATAGACTGAGGTAGATAAGGCCAGCGGCTGAGAAGCTCGAGTGGCCTGAGGGGAAGCTACGGAATCCGTCGTCCATAATAGCTTTGTCTGTGTTTAGGCAAATTGTATGGGACACCAAGTTGATCCCTTCCTGAGTGTTGTTGAATCCGCCTAGTGCGTAGAGACCCACGTTTGCAAGGTCTGGATTGCATCGAGCAAGGAGGTCTGGTCGTGGTTTTCCAAAAAGGTTCTTCATGCCGCTTGTAATCAGGAAGGCAGCAGCTAGAGAAAGTGCCAGCCCCAGCCAGCCCGTGTGCCATTCCCATAATTTTCTTCTCCATATCAGCGTTTTTGGCGTAGCCTTTGATACCGTCGGTCCCGGTACGAGAAGGACGGTGACGAGAAGGATAATAGCTGCGGGAGCTACGAGGCCGCAGATTGCTAAGACCACAGTCGAAATCTTCTCCTTTTCGACGTGGGGGAAGCTGATCTCAGGATTGACGAGTGAGAATGGCCGCTTGTTCGGGGTGATGATTGAGAAGGCAGCACCGATTCCAGCTGCAGCAATGATGATAACCCAGTCCAAAACGTAGCTCAAGGCCAGCGCGATGGATATCCGGCCAGGAGACGAACGAGAGCGTAAATTGTGCCTCATGGTGAACAGAGGAGAGAATAATAGCGCGAGACTGGCTGGTAGTAGAAGCGGGAAGGAAAACAATGTGCCGACTTACCTATGATATAAGAATTGCCGGTACTTGATTTCTTGGGGGGCAGTGAGACATGAATCCATGATGGCGTTTAGTGAATGGCTGAGCACAAAGAGATGTCGAAAAAGCTCATTCTCGGCGCCTTCGATTGGAGAAGAGCGGTGCCAAGATCTTGTGTGTGAACTCAAACAGGCAATGACCCACGCGACAGCAGGCTGGGAGGCTGGGCTTACTCCATCTGCGTTTTCGACGCGTACTAGTAGGCGCTGCGGATGTTTTATTTAAGACGTCGTGATGCGCCATATCTTATGAGCCAAGTTGCTCTCGAGACGCCGAGAAATGCGAATGCGGGTATCAAACATGCCTACATTTTGAACTGTGCCAGCTAATACAGTAGGTACTGTGCAGTTTCGAGCATTGCATTGTTGTCACTGACTCAATTATTGCATACATTTCATCTGAAGTCGTTCGTTGTTCGTTGTTCGTTGTTCGTCCGTTCGTTTGTTTTGTCCTGGATTCGCCACCACAAAGGAAGGGTGGGGTGGTGAGAGTGAATGTCACAATGACATCGACATCCCATTATTCCAAGCGTCATCGTGGCTGCAGCTTGCGTGGCTGGACCTTCCTATCTGTCGCTATTGCTCGCATGAGGCACGACGCGGTGATTGGCTGCGTCAATCGGCCTCGGCGGTCGGAACAACTTTTACCCATCAATACCTAGGCTAGGTGCTAGGTATCTCCGGCGATCAGATCAAGATGTTCCTGTTCCCACTCCTGTTCCTGTCCGATTTCCCCCAGAGCCCCAGAGCCCCAGAGCCCCAGAGCTAAATCCTTCTTTCCACGTCAACGTCATGCTGTGAAGTGAAAAATGGTCTGACGTAACAAGACATCAAGGTAATACAGTAACGTAGAAGGGACGAGATTCTGTGGATGCTTTAAGTTTGGGGCCATCTCTATCTGTTCATCATGTTTTCTCGTGCAATTAAATCCTCTGCAAGTGCGTTGAGTGCAACCTCCAGAATCGCTCAAATCAATTCACACATCCAACGGCAGCAACGCAATATGACGACTCTCAAGCTGAACACCGGTGCCTCTATTCCCGCGGTGGGCTTCGGAACATGTAAGTTGCAACATTATTGACTTCTTTCAAAACAAAAGGAGCGCGCCTTCCAGGTTCACTCGGGCCCTATCCTCGAGAGTGTCTCCAAACTCGGGACATTGCAATTAGCTGAGGCAGTCTTTGATACCAATTGACTACCTGTGCTAGCACACATTCATAATTAATCGTCTGTGGAGTCTAATCGGTACTGACTTCAACATCGAACAGGGCAAGACAAGGACTCTCAATATGGCGCCACAGCAAACGCGCTCAAGGAAGGAGTCCGTCACATCGATACGGCTTCCATTTATGGAACCGAGAAGAATGTCGGTCAAGCCATCAGGGACAGCGGCATCCCTCGCTCAGAGATCTTTCTTACAACTAAGCTTTGGAACAACAAGCACAGACCAGAGGACGTCGAGCCGGCTCTTGACGCCTCTCTGAAAGAACTCCAGATGGACTACATCGATCTCTATTTGATGCATTGGCCCTCCGCGTTCAAGGCAGGCGATAATGTGATGCCAAAGGTGGATGGAAAGATGCAAATGGAAGACGTTTCCTACGTCGACACCTATAAAGCAATGGAAAAGTTACTGGAGACGGGAAAGACCAAGGCTATCGGGATTTCGAACTTCTCGAGGGCAGAACTAGAACATTTGTTGAAGGAAACCACCGTGGTCCCCGCTGCTCATCAGCTTGAACTCCACCCTTGGCTTCAACAAACGGAGTTCTGCGAATTCAACAAGAGCAAGGGCATCCACATCACACAATACTCTCCCTTCGGAAACCAGAATGAAATTTATGATAGTGGAAAGAACATGGGTAAATTGATGGTAAATAACTACGTCCATTACTTTGACTTTCATACTGAATTGAAGTAGGACGACCTAACTCTTGTGGAGATTGGAAAGAAGTACAACAAGACGGGCGCACAAGTAGCATTGGCGTGGGGCGTCAACCACGGTCACTCGGTCATTCCAAAATCCAAGACCCCATCCCGTATCGCTTCCAATCTTGGTGGCGACTTCAAGCTCGAACCCGCCGATTTGAAAAAGATTGATGGGATAGACAAAAAACTTCGATTCAACGATGCTTCTGCGGGGTTCAACTACAAGTTCTTTGCTGACCTTGACGGCAAGAAATAATGAGCAGATGACCATGTACGATAGAATCAAAATTGAATTATAGACCGTGACACGGTTACACAGCTGTACAACACTTTCGCCATCCATGGTGGAAATCTTTTGAGGAATCGAGAACTTCTTCCAAATGCCAGCTGATTGGGCATCCCTTCACGTCCTGATGGTTCTGGCAACCGTGTGGCCTCGTCTTTTGCAAAATTTCAATTTGAACACCTATATGCATTTTATTCAAATTATTTGGGGACTCTAGCAGCCGTTGTCATCAATTACACGTACAGTATGGCAGGTAGTACTTCTCCCTGGTACGCCGGAATCCGTGTTACCATTCATTCTTCAATTTCAGTCGCGTGAACTTCACCGGCGGCCGAATTGAGCCTCCTTGCTTTTGCTTCCTGCAAGGTTGCGAGCACCGACACCCAAAGTTACTTAGTTCATTCCTCACGGCCGTGATCAGACGCTGAAAATAGGCACAATGTCTCCGAAAGCGTGCGACATTAGTCAATTGCTGCAACTATGTACGCCCAGCTTCGGAATACCGTTACTACTTTCATTTTGGTGTCTTAGGACACCGGGAACGTTCTTATAAGTTCGCGTTCCCTCTTGCAACTTCGCGTTCTGTCCCTTTTCGCTTGATACCTCCACTCGTTCAGTAAAGCATTCCTAATTTTCATTCGCTTCATCAATCGAAAATGCGCACCCACATCATAACTGCAGCAAGTCTATTCGGCCTCACACTCGCTGGACGAGGTGTAATCAAGAGAGAAGAGTAAATTTACCAGAAACCCCTTTTGAACCACCAAGAATTAACTTTGAAATAGTAATGCCTCAATCCTGTCAGAAATATCCTCAATCGAAGCCGAAATCACCATCCCAGCTAGCATCCAAACCCAACTAACCGGCGTGCCCTCCTCCGTGTCCGCTGCGTTCGCTGAGAAAAGTGGCCTGGCTGTCCTGTACGAATCCCTCATCGCCTCGCCGCCAGCCTGGTTCCTCGCCTTACCACAAGCAGCCCAGCAATACCTCATCTCGCAAGTCGGTCCCAAGATTCAAAGCATCGCATCTCTCGAAGTCGCCGCGGGTATCATCACTCTACCAGGAGCTGTTGGTACTGGGACTGGTGGTCCTGCAAAACCTACGAATGGTACGAGTCTTAGCACCGACATGAGTTCTGCGACTCTTTCTTCGGGACCGAAGCCTACTTCAAAGGCGACACCGAAACCTACATCACCAGCGGCTACTCCTATTACCGGTTCATCGTCGAGTAAGGCTGGCGCTCAGCCCACTGGGGTCATCGCTGCTGGTCTTTTTGGGGCTGTTGGGTTTCTGGGAGTCGCCATGGCGTTGTAGATGGATAATGGAGGGCCTAGGGATTTTGGACTTTTTGATCCATTGCAAGTTTTTGAACAGAAAGAAAGCTATTGATATGGGATTTGAAATGAAACTTAATATTATGGTAATAAAGGGAGAAATTGTCAAAGTTAATTGAGAACAAAGATGTTGCCCATTACTTAGGTCATTGGGAAAGGGCGATTGACCGCTTTGCTCCAACCAGCTTGTCATTTTGGAAACAAGAGGATGCATAATTTCAGGAACTTATTTACAAAAGGAAAGTTCTCCAAACATTGCTCAGAAAATAGGTCTAGGAACCCACAAGTCCTCGTTTCAAACCAGGTCACGTTGCTGTGGCTTTTGGTGTGGCAATTTCGGCAAAGCGTCCCACAGCTTTTCATCACAGCGCCATTACCACTTGGAACAACGATATATGATGACTCAAAATCTCATTTCACGGCCACAGCCTCACAGATTCCAGCCATGATTCGAGAGAAAATCACCCCCAACTTTGTGGCGTGACAGAAGTGTTGGCCATCAAGCCACATGGCTTTCCAACCAGATCTCCAACCCACTTTAATTTAGCTTCCGGAATGGCCATTTGCAACTCCCGCCCATCCAATCCGCAGAGATTCTGGATCAACTCCATGTGGAGGCCACGCCCAAATCACGCCCCAGACACGTTTGAAGCACGCTCGCCATTTTGCGACGTGCAACAGAATAGCAAAAGGGGGGGGGACCAAAGCAGCTGCTGTCTGGATCACGTGATCATATCTACAACTTGTATTTTTTTTATGATGAGGCTTTGCATATTCCTGCCTCCCCTTTTTTGCTATCAGATGCGGTCGTAAAGTCGGGATGAGCCATCGTATCTAGGGAACCTATTCTCGTCTGTGTGTCAAAGCAAATACGGGCTCCATTTCAAGGAACCCTTGAGAAGCCACCAAGCGCAGTGTGTTGTCGGTCGCCTCCAAGACAATATGGCGTCCATGCGCTGTTACAGCTTCAAGCGAAGCTCTCCATGGCAACCCCTGAATGATCTGTGCCAGCAGCATCTCCCGTTTCGTCGATCCAGTTTCTCTGACTGTTCGAATTTCCATTGGACGTTTGCTGTTTCATGCTTTTTGGAGAGGCGCGAATCTACTGAATATGGATCGTCGAGATTCAGCTACGGCGCGGGACATGGCATGGCGCGTCTTCCCCGTGTCTACTTCTTGGATGTAATTCGACTCTCTTTTTTCTCTTCTCTCACAGTTTTTCAGTTGGATTATTGCCTCGGAAGTTCACACTCGTTCACAAATACATTCGCTTCATTATTGAAACAAATCCATCTAAAGGACATAGTCAGCCAATTCTAGTCTTTTTTGAATTCGGCATGGTCTATCTACAGCATCATCTCTCAGTCCTCGCGACTTTAGTCTGTGGTCTAAATTTTGTATTAGCTGGGAAGCTCGAGCTTCCAGTAAAACGTGCCATCTCACCGGACAATACCTGTGGTAAGAATGGGACCGGAGGCGGCGCTGATGGTTATATTTGTCCCTCAGACCTGCCATGCTGCTCGGTCAATGGCTTCTGCGGATCCACAAATGACTATTGTCTGACAACAGCTGGCTGTCAGTCAGCTTTTGGAAATTGTACAGCCCCAGCAGTGGGAACAGTAAGCCCAGATGAGACTTGCGGGATTACTGGAGCCGGAACTGCAGGCTATACTTGCTCAACGGCTAGTCCATGTTGTTCTGGGAAGTAAGTCGGTGCATTGAGAGGGCTTGAATCTTCGAGATCGTCTGACAATATATAGTGGTTGGTGTGGAAATAGCACGGATTACTGCTCAGTAACTGCAGGGTGTCAGTCGGGGTACGGGATTTGCGATGCAGCGGGAAATAGTACAGGGCCAACTGGAGAAGGTACTCCAGGGACCAGCACCAACGGACAGTGTGGACCAGGCTTTGGGACTTGTGCATCTAATGAGTGCTGTTCTCTTGCGGGGTTTTGTGGTGTTACGGAAGGTACGGATCTTCATCTTTGCCGCCAAAACCTCAGCTCATGATATTCAGACTTCTGCAAGGCTCCCGATTGCCAATTCGATTATGGACCAGCATGCGATGCCAACAAGGTCCCTTTAGGAACCAACACTTCTTCAATTCCTCGAGACCAGCTCGGATCTGTTCTCTATGGTTCTTCTGGAATTTATGACTGTTCTCAAATAGGCGATATGGCGCTCACATTCGACGATGGTCCCTTCATTTACACTAGCCATATTTTGGATCTTTTGGCTCAATATAATGCTAGTGCTACGTTTTTTATTACTGGTAATAATAATGGTCAGTTTGAATCTAGCCCGCAGCTTCCACTCGGGGCCTAATGATTTTCCAGGTAAAGGAGAAATCGATAATGCCAGCTTAGCATGGCCAGCTCTCATCAAGTAAGCGGCACTTTCAGACCAACTTCACAGAAGCTGACACAGACAAGGCGAATGTATAACGAGGGCCACCAAGTAGCCTCCCACACTTGGTCCCACGCTGATCTTTGCAACATCACCTCTGACCAACGCAAAAATGAAATGTACAAGAACGAGATGGCACTCCGCAATATTCTCGGCGTAATCCCAACCTACATGCGACCCCCTTACTCCTCCTGCAACGCCGGTTTGTCCTCTATTTCCCCTCTCTCCACCCCGTAACTAACTAACAACCCCCCAGAATGCGGCTGCGAAGCCGATCTCCAATCCCTAGGCTATCACATCACCTATTTCGACCTCGACACACAAGACTACCTCAACGACTCACCCACCTTAATCCAGAACTCCAAAACCATATTCGACAACGCACTCGCGGGGAAAAGCCCAGCTACGGATGATTTCTTGGTTATTGGACATGATATTCATAATCAGACGAGCGCGGTGCTGATGGAGTATATGTTGCAGGGCATCCAGAAAGCGGGTTACAGGCCTGTGACTGTGGGGACATGTTTGGGTGATCCGAAAGAGAATTGGTATCGCACTGATGCTAGTAGCACTCTCGGATCATAATTGATGATTGGGGGAAGTTTGCGGGAAGGTCGTTTGATGTTAGCTGATAAGGGGTCTTTTCACACTTGGGTATACAAAATGGGGCACGCAGTAAAGGAAATAAGCGTGTCATTTCGGCTAGTTAAAGTCCGAGGGATGGGCTCTTGAGGGAACAACAGAACGCGCCTGAGAATGACACGCATATTATTTATCATGGGAGCGGTTTGAACAGCCAGAAACTTCTCAAAGCCAGGATTTTATGAGATTTTAGCTTCAACATGCATCAGATTGGTGAAGAATTCTCGATATCAGCAAACACTTTCTATGCAAGCCATCCCACAGGTAGCCGTGACGACACCTGCGCCATATATCCATTGTTCCAACGCCAGGCAGTGCAATAAACCATCCTCCCTAGTCCCTTCATAAAGAAGCAAATCTTCCGTAGTGCATTCAAGATCGTCAAACATGCACTATTCGCCACTAATCATCAACTAGACTTTCAAGTCTCCTCCCTCGATCCCCCCATTTTCTAATGCCTCCATATCAATCTCTTCTTCCTCCTCCTCCTCCTCCGAGTCTTCAGCCTCGAGGTCTTCCTCGTCATCCTTGAATCCACTATCAATTTCCAATTTCCTCAACCGTTTTCGCATATCATCCCTCTCAGCTGTTTGCCAGCGTATTAGGGTAGCCGGTGCGTGGACTTTGAATCCGTATATCCGCGGGGTGTATCTTTCAGCGCTTTTCGCTGGAATAAGTGCTGGGTACACTTGAAATATGATGTTGTGGAATGACGTGCCGAAGTATGCGCCATCTATGGCTGAGTGTCGAGACGATTTGGGATTATAAATGTCTTCGCAACGAGCGCAGTACAGTTTCACAGCTTTGACGTTCGGGTTGTCTGACTGGCCCATTGGTAAGAGGGGATGCGACTTGCACATAACTCGAGGGCATTTGCCGAAGTCTGCCTTTTTGTACTTCTCAAGCTGGAGCAATGTATTACTAAAGAGCTATTGCGCTAGTCACACTCGATGAACATACCATCTTTGCTAAGCCCCGTGTAGTGACGATATATCTGGCATGAACAAGACCGTATAAATGCCTCGCAGACTTCTCTATCGTTTCCCGCATTTCATCGTCACAATCCAAATCAAAAACGTCCGTCACGAGGTCCAAAGCATATTGATAATATTGAACTTCGGTATTGAGGCCAGTAAGGTTAAAACGATCCGTAAGGTAGTCCTCGTCAATCTCGCAGAAATATTCGTTGCCTCGCGAGGAAATAAACTATTGGGAAACATGTTAGTAAATTAGTCGAATTTAAAATTTGAACGACAAATGAACCACGCGCGAAAACCAGGCCTGGAGATTCCCAATAGGAGCCAACGGGAAGGGCAAAAGGGAGTCCGCAGGCCTTGCGATTGGGTGGATTGGTGGGTTGAGGTGTAAATCGAGTAGCTGAGGCATCGGTAAGGAGTTTTCAGGAGGCGGCGACAGATCATCATCCATTTCAGCAACCGACTGGAGCTTGATCACCCCGAGCCTTTGCATTGCAGTCGTCTGAAATGCCGGAACCTGCACAATGCGAGCAGCCTCAAGGTTGAAATCGCAGTGGTCCAGCCCTTTGCCAGACGGGGATAGCACGATCATATAGAAGGGTAAGCCATATCCACTGTGGTATACTTCTGGCGGATCCCGTCTCTTGGTATATGCTGAGATGTTGGAAAATTCGAGTTGCCTGGGCGAAGGCGCGGGGTCATATGCTCATGGTTGTACACAGAAGCGCATAAGTTGTCATCCATCGTAGTATCCAGCACCTATCCGGCGGGCCCCCTTCCATCTCCCTCTCTCGCCCTCTTCCCTCCATTATGTTGTGCGGTCCCTTCCTATGAATCAAGCGCGCGCGGCGCACAAAGTATAATAACAAAAAGGTCGCTCTTACCCAGTCTCTCCAGTAACTAGTGTAGTCACTATCTGTCTCGCTATTGAAGTCGTCCATGGCTCACGTCGCCTTGTAGCAAGTGCTCAAGAGGCACTTGCCAGTGTATAGGCAACGTTGGCTTGTGGTGTTGTGGAGAGAATCCCGAGGCTGGCGTTGAGTAATTTGGTGAGGCTCCGGGCAGGAAGCGACGTTCAGGGAGGAGGGGCTGTAGCGCTAACCGCCTAAGGCGAAAAATATAGCAGCCTTATCTATCGCGGCCTCGCGGTGACCAAAAAAAGCCAGCATGAAGCTTAGAATATTGCGGATTTTGAATGTTCCTCAGGGCCTGGAACATTTAAATTATAGTAGCCTTATCTATTTCTCCCTCGCGGTGGCTCAAAATCGGCAACGAATATTGCGGATTTGAATATTCCACATGGTCTGGGACATTCAAAATTAAATCCACTTTGTCAAGGAGTTTTATTCAAATTTTTTGGTCCGATCCAGTCAAATGCTGCCATAACACCATACCATGCCAGTAACATCCAAGACTTTACTACTCATTATCACCACTATGAGGAGAGAAATAGTCCGCCGAATCCCTACCCTCTATACTCAAAGGACTGCGATTGCTGCTGCCCGACTGTTCTCCAGAATCACTATTCGGGCTACCATTCATGCTTTGGAAAGCCTGTTTAGGCCGCGGCACCTTCAACCTTGTCCCTTCAAACATAAAACTGCTCGTTTCGCGCTCGTTCCGGGGACTTCGCAGATTTACCAACTCTAGTGCTTCAATCAATGTAGCTCCGCTTTCATCCAACGCCGTCAAAAATCGGGCAAGCTCTTTGCACAGCTCCCAGTCACCTTCATCTTTGGCTCTTGATAGCAAACGCACAAGTTGTTCAGAGCTTGAACTTAGCTCCTCGAACGTGTGGAGAATTAGCAAGTACCCGCCTGCTGTTTTTAATGAGCCCCGTTGGAGTGACTCTTCAAAAAGCTCTTGTGGGGGTGGCAGATAAGTAAATAACGTGCGCCATGACCGTACTTCCGTCTTCCGGGTACATTGTACGACGATATCTAAGTACTGGGGAAACGAGGATAGGAACGATAGCACGCCAGGTAATAAAGCAGTCTCTGGAGTAGGCGACGTATCGACTTCTTCGTCTAGAACGTTGTGAAGTAGGATTTCGAGAGAGTGTGCAAAGTATTCGAGGTATTGGTACTGCTGGGCTAGATGCAATGCTGAAGATGAGTCGAATCTAGACAAGTGGAATCGAAGAACTTGAGGGATGAACAAATGAGTCTGGATTTGGGTCAATAAAAATTACAAATCATAGGAGCTCAGCCACATACCCGAATAGCGAACTTGAAAAAAGCAAAGTTCACATCACGGCGCTGAACGAGGTCAGGCTCAAGGCCGAGAAGTATACCTTTCCCGAGTAGGACAGACAACGGATAGAAGTCAATAGGTATTGAGACCATTGGAGGCAATTCCCGGCCGAGCTCTGATGGGGCTGATTGAAGAACATCCTGGACATCGGTCCAAACTTTCATGTCACTTCCTTCGAAAGTCCACAGAGAGTCTCTGAGTCCATTTCCCTCCTCAACACTAATCTGGTCCCCATTGAGTCCAACTGATAAGTCTTCCGATTCTCTTGGTGGACTTGCAAACGGAAGGTCTCTCATGAGTGCGTAGTACTCGACGTTCTGTGCGATAATCCGCATATCGTACTTCAGCTTTTGCTCTTCATTTAGTGATGGCTGGAGGAGAACGAGTTTTCCATCGACGAGAAAGAGAACTGTTGCAACAGCGACATCCTGTGAGGGATCTCCATCAAGAAGTTGGTCATCGGGTAGAATCCAACTTAGTCCTCGCACTCGAGCCGGCGATCGAACGATCCCATGAAACGCAATTTGACCAACCTGAATGAGTTTGACACTATCAGAAGTCGCAACGATTATATAGTGGTAGAGCAGGTTGTCGTATGTATAGACTAGTAGCGAATCTTCCCCAGAGGGAGCAACCAGAACGACTGGGGATGGAAGTACCTCAACATGGAGCACCAGTGAGTTATCAAGAGCAGCTTCACGGGAGTAAAGTCGAAGTGCGAATGACTCGCCTGCTTCAACAGCAGCTACAAGGATATGCTGGTACCAGCACATCCCTCCTCGCACTTGAAACTCGTTCTCCATATTCTCGTTTACGAATGTTTTCCATCTGCCACTGTGGACACTGTAATGTGCCAGGCCTCGACGGCCTGCCACGGCAACATACCTGCCATCAGAAGATATAACAGAGCATCGTATAGGCCATTGATCCACAAGATAGCTGGAGGGTATTTGTGCGGTGTGCCATAGTGAGGCTTCCGCCGAAATGGTCGTTAGATCAGGTAAATCATAGCCGCGATAGACCATTATACTTGACGTAGTTTGAAGCAATGTTCGAGATATGTTAGCGGATGTGTAGCACCCAGTGATTGCGCTTCGAGCCATCTCCACAGTCCATATACGGTCATCTCGATTGCCAATAATGAGGATTTCCGAGCCACCCCCAAGCCATGTAGCCTCCTTCACTCCATCTAACCAGCCCTCTTCATGGTCCTGGGAGATGGCCCTGTCGATACCGAAGCTGGTAGCACCGGATTTTCCGAAAACGCTCCATGTGGCCCAACCATTTTCGAACCCAGCAAAGAGACAGTAGCCATCAGGAGAGTAAGTCAAAGATGTCAACTGACCCGAAGATTGCTTTGAAACTGAAGCCCTGTGGACATGTGACGCCGGTATGTTACCAACATAATCTCTAGCTGTATATACCTGGATAGTACCATCAGAACATCCAACAGCGATGAGAGAGAATCTAGCATTGATGGCGGCTTTACTCGCATATGAGTCGCCGGACTGGGGCGTATGGAAACAATAACCCCTGAAGAGCTTCTGAGAGCTATCTGCCGTTTTTGAAGAGAGTCGTTGAACAGCATAAGCTTTCCCGTCGCTCGTAATCCAACAAGATAAGTTCATTGGTCTATCATGAATCATCTCGGTAACGTTTGTCTTTTTTGGTAGCCACTCCATTCGACTAAACAGTTGGGTGCTTGTCTGGTGTCCAGCACTGTCAGGGGTCCATCTAATGCACTGTACCGCTGCCGGCTTTTGAGTGGCTACGACAAGCTCCTCGTCTAGAGCCAATGCTTTCCCAATCCCCGCATCAACCTTGATAACCATTCGAAATCGAACACTAACTTCTCGGACCCCCCCTCCCTCCCCTGGACCCCACAGAATCCTGTCTCCGCCTTGGGTTCTCGTCCCAGTGAAATTGCTCTGTCTGCGCGTATGACCACTTAGATGATTGGCAAAGTGAGGCCTGTATACCCGAGCATCAGGATCGGTTGCTAATGTGTATGTGATTAAATAGCCATGAGTGGTCTGAACCACAAATATGGCCGAGTCGGGTCGGACGAGGAGGGATACATTCGAGCCGTAAGTCCCCAGAGACTTGCTGGACCGTACAACCACAGCTAGGATGGCAGTTGGCTATAAATATAAATTAGTTAAATTTGTGCTAACCCACGATCCACCTACCTTTGTCTGCCATATTGTCAACGAGGTTGAAGTGATGACAGCAAAGAGATGACCGGTCCGCGATATTCTGAGAGCAAGCAAGGGCTCTGTATCCGCGGATCTCGAGTAGAAATCATCCTGGCTAGGCAGTCGTGCAGAAAGATTGTGCTCAGAGTCGTGCTCGACAGGTTTAATGCCTGGAGTAACAGGAGTCAGAGGGACGGGAACTGGCGTATGAAGCTCGTCGTCCGCTCTCTCCTCTGATACAGCGCTTGGAGCATCTACCAGTGATCCGCTGCCTTCTGTTGTTTCGCGCGACTCAGCGTCATCGTCGAACTCGTAAACGCGCTCTTTCGCTGCTTTGCTGTTGCTTGCGGCATATATCCGTGGAGCTCCAATGGGCCAGTACATGGCTGCGCGATGCCGTTTGATTCCTCATTCGTATGGTCGCATGCCCGCGAAGTGGCACATTAGAAGTGCATAAGAGACCTCTGGCAATTCAAAACATAGCGGATCGAGGTATCAATGGTTATTGCGTAGACAGAATTGTCTTTCTTCTTGAGATGGCAGGTCAGTTTTATTTGGGAAGAAGCGAAGGGCCAATGAAAGCATGGCAAGAATCTCAAGCGACAATCCCTCATGATACTGTATTTTACCTAGGTATTCATTCATTCGCGGTCCTGGAGCTCTTCAACATACCTCCATCTGTGCATGAGGATGTCTTGAATCTACCAGGCGTATTCACTCACCCGCATTTTCAATTCCACTTCTAAAATTCTGTCTGTTTCCGCCGTCGCGGCAAGGCTAAGTCCTGACCATCTCAATCTCACCACAACCTCAAACCTCAGACCTAGAAAAAAAAAAAAATCCGCATTTTTAACAGATACGACTTTGATGGCTCCGCCTTTTCGCCACCGGGGGAGCATCGCCAAGGACAAGTTCTCTAATTACATCAGAACGCTTCGGACCCAGAACTACCACGACCCTTCGTCACGGGGACCAGGCGCTCATGGGTATGTGAAAATCCCCTTCGTTGTCATGGAGTTCTAAATCTCTTGTAATGCCGTGTCCTGGGATATTTGCAGCGTCAAATAGTTAACCCTTCAACGGAGGTTTCGGTATGAAATGCCAGCAGCCCTCGGCCGTTTCGCCCCATCCTCGAGGTGTTACATTTTAATGCATTGCATTAAGCCAGCACCAGCATCGATATAACCCCAACTCCTCATCATGTCTTATAAAATTAAAAACGGAGGCTAATAGCGGAAATAGGCTAAGGTCGATCGCCTGGAATCCATTGGGTACTCTGATAGCAGCTGGATCCGCAGACAAGGTACTCCGAGTGTAAGTTTCATCTCGATGGATAGTGCATTATCCATTCGTTTTGCTCATATAATATTTCAGATGGAATCCAGACCGGGCTAATGTTCGCTACTCTACGGAACTTAAAGGTCACGCCGCTGCGATTGAGAAGGTGGCTTTCAACCCGGTGAAGGATGCTGAGCTTTGCAGCGTCTCTGTAGATGGCGTCGTAAAGTTTTGGGATGTCAGAACAAAGGCTGTGATCAATGAGATCAAGGGTCTGGGCGAGGCATTCACCTTAGCATGGAGTCCGGATGGCGAGAGCCTCATTGTTGGCAACAAAGTATGTTATTGAACAGTGGACTGTGCTCCAAGTCCTTTTCATGAGATATGAATGATGCTGACTTTCATAGGCCAACAATATTTACGTTTTGTCACCGACACAATCGACGCCACTTGCTTGTCATCAACAGACTGTCCAGACCAATCAGATATGCTTCTGTCATAGCGGCAACAAGATCTTTGTGACAACTGGAGAGGGCCGCATCAAGATTCTCTCATACCCAGAATTTGAACCCGTGTTTTACACTAGCTATGCACCGATCACGCCCTTCACTCTCAATGGCCACACTTCGTCTTGCTACTCAGTGGAGATACAACCCACCGCCAGATTCCTCGCTACTGGTGGCTCAGATTCTATTATAGCCCTTTGGGACACAACAGATTGGATCTGCCAGCGAACCTTGATAGATATGGTTGGTCCTGTACGAAATATCAGTTTTAGCTTTGATGGCAGTTACATTGTTGGAGGAAGTGATGAAGGTCCAGGTTTGGAGATTGCTCACACTGAAACGGGAGAATATGTACATTCCATCAAGACTACAGGACCTTGCCCAATAGTTGCGTGGCATCCAAGTCGCTATTGTCTGGCTTATGCAGATGCAGGAAGCCTGAAGATTATTGGGGTTGATCCAGAGAGAAAATAGGAGACATATCCGGATACACACGGTGTGCTCTTCTTACATGGAATCATGTAGAATTCGTGAAATTTGCTGCCACTTTAAGTGCGCCGCTTTAAAAAATCCAAAAGTTTTGTTATGGTTCTTCCACTTCAAAATAGAAAACGGGGACGGGACATAGGTACTTGCGAATCACGTGCAGGGATATAAAAGGGGCTTTCACAAATCTACCGTAGAGGCCAAACGGCTCTCGAGGCAGACCACGGCCTCGTGGAGGAAACGTCATCATTTTATGAAGTCTTCTGTCTTCTGCAAGCCAAACGCCTCTGTCTCTGAGTGGTAAAAGGTAATCACAGCCACACGAGTCTCAGTCGGATAGATATTCCTCCGACTCGTTACGGCCGAGTAGCGGGGGGTATGGTTAAGTATGGTCAAGCATGCCTCACCGCTTCCCCTGATTCGACACCGTGCTGCCACAAGGCTGAAAAAGGTTGTTCTCACAAGCCTTCGGACTCCGCTCCTGGTCGTCTCTTCATGCTCGGTTGTACCAGCTTACGGAATCATACCCAAACGTCGCTGGTGCCTTGGAACGTTGGGAGCTCGTGGCTGCTGGGGTCGTATCAGCCGTTCCCGTTGTGAATCACTTTCGATGGGGACGTGCAGAGGGCTTACAGAGGGCAATTCGATCGAAAACACTGCCACCATCAGACAACTCTATCGCAGAAGCCAAGGGCCTATTACTCTTGTCGTTCTGCTGATCTGATCAATCGCACTCCTTCCTTGACTTGTTGTGGAGCATTCTACTGGTGAAATTCAATATTCGCAGGAAGGTGTTGGTGCTTATTTTATAATTAGCCACGGATTAGTTATTAGATAACTCGACCTCCTCGAGTCGACAAACAGCTTCATCCCACTCCACTAACGAGCACCAACCTCAAAATAAGCTTCATCTGCAAAACCTTGCCGGGCTGAAGCCTGCGTTCCTTCGAGAGCTAAATGCGAAGACCGTTCTTAGGTACAAGTATGTGAGTTGAGTGGCCTAGATTCAATACAGTAGTTGAATTGGGACATACCCCCATTAGCGCCTCGATCGCGAGCGGCACAGTCTTGTCGCAACACGTCGACCATCTAATCTTTTGGCGACTAGCAATCGTACATGATTCCGTCCCGGTGCACGGTTTGATAACAGAGTTACTGGTTCTGTGAAATACATTGGAACGAAAGCGACTTCCCCGCGAACATGTCGTCGGCCTCTAATACCCCACCGGACGACTACTTTAACGATCTCTCACGGCCGACTGGCAATAATGGCAAGAACAAACGGCAGAAGAGCCCCAACGGTGACAATACTGTGGTTGTTGATACTGGCAGCGGTGGAGATTCGGGCGTCCCAAAGCCCAAGAGGATTGCGTGCATCATTTGCAGAAAGAGGAAGCTGAAGTGTGATGGAACCAAGCCAAGCTGCTCAACATGTACGCGACTGGGGCACGAATGTGCATATGACGAGGTTCGCAGGAAGTCTGGCCCTAAACGAGGTTATGTGAAGGCGCTGGAGGAGAGATTGAGTCAGTTGCTCCTTTTGACCTTGGGGATCGTCGTTTCCAATGATTATTGTCAAGAGATACAGACAGCTAACATATATTCCCTATTGTAGAGCAAGTCGAAACACTCCTCAAAACCCAAGATCCAGCAGTGAGCCCAGATACCACGCAACCAAGTTTCACCCAAAACAATGTCAGTGGAGTTGCGCCTCGTTCTATACCGGCCGCAGATTTTGGTGTGACCAACCCGACCATTGGCATTGTGGATAGCGCGGGCGCTGAGCGCTGGGGATTCAATGGCGAGTCTCCACAGCAGCCACCACTGGGCGACATGAATTTTGCAGGTGATATGAATATGGGCATGGGAATTGATGATAACACCTTCACATGGGAGATGATTGGGCTTGGTCTAGAAGAGCCACTCCCTCCTCAGGAAACCATTGACGAATTGTATGTTACATCCCTCGCAGTAATGAACATTGGTGCTTATTGTATGCCTAGACATCAAATCTATTTCGACAAGATACACCCATCTGTACCGATGATTCATAAATACCGCTATCTTGCAGCGATGAATCTGTAAGCCATTGAATTACGTGTCTCCTTGAAACCTGGCGCTCTCTACGTTACTGGACCAAGCTTTGTCTACTTCTTCACCGAGTATCTCAATTCAGTACACCTTTTCTACAAGTCAATCATTTATGTCGCGCTACTTCCAAGAGCTTTTAAGAACAAACAGCTGATCTACCCTAAGTGCACCAAGCCAACGGCCCCCCGTTGCATTGCGATACGCCATGTGGACCTCTGCCGCATCTGTAGTTGAGAAATTCATGGATCTAAAAGACCACTTTTACCAGCGAGCTCGAAAATACATGGAGATGGATTACTTAAAGGGCCATGGGGAGCATATGATTTCCATTGCTCACGCACAGACGCACGTTTTACTGGCTTCCTACGAGTTCAAGATGATGTACTTTCCACGAGCATGGATGAGCACAGGCGCGGCGATCAGGATGTGTCAAATGTTGGTAAACCCTTGCATGATTCTTATCATGTGCTAACTTGTAGAAGGATGGGTTTGCACAGGCTCGATGGCGCAGGCTTGGACGTCAAACAATGCCTTCCTCCTCCGCGTGACTGGACCGAAAGAGAAGAGAGGCGAAGAACGTTCTGGATGGCATTTTGTGAGGATCGCTACGCTAGTATTGGTACTGGTTGGCCGATGACGATCGACGAAAAGGATATCTTGACCGACCTTCCAGCTTCAGATGAAGCTTTCGATATGAGCAAGCCGGAGCGGACCCCCTCCCTTGCCGATTCCATGAGCCCTACGGGCGCTTCTAAGCTCTCGGCATTTGCTGGTGTCGTATTGATGGCGTGTCTGTTTGGACGAAATCTTATACATCTCCATCGCCCAGACGAAGATGATCGGGACAACGACTTGAACGGCGAGTTCTGGAAACGTCACCGAAATATGGATAACATTCTCCTCAACACTTCGCTATCTTTGCCTTCGCACTTGAAGCTGCCGCAAGGTTTGTCTAACCCAAATATTGTGTTTACAAATATGAACATCCACACGTCCACGATTTGTCTGCACCAGGCGGCGATCTACAAAGCAGACAAGAATGCTCTCCCAGCATCGATTAGTGCCGAGAGCAAAGTGCGGTGTATTACTGCGGCAAATGAGATCGCCAGTGTCATGCGGATGATATCCCACATGGATCTTTCATCTGTAAGTAGTTTGCACGCAAATCCCTTGGAATCTGCTGCTAATAAAATCTAGATGAATCCCTTCATATCATTCTGTTTATACGTCGCAGCTCGAGTTTTCGTCCAATACTTGAAGAGCCGGCCCGATGATAGTCAGACAGGGGATTCGTTGAGATTTTTACTTTCTGCCATGAATGCTCTGAAGAGAAAGAATCCCTTGACAGAGTCATTCTTAGTTCAATTAGATGTTGACCTTGAAGGGCTTGGTATGCGGAACCCGAAGTACAAGTCAGTCTTCGCATACAGTGAAGATAATGTAAGCATCCCTGGTTCTACTTAAAGACCGCATATTGACATTTTTTGAGCTCGGTTTATCCAGCGCCAAAGCTCCTGAAATAGCACAACCATCCTTTAACGGTTTGCCTAAACAATCAAACGACTGCAACTTTATGAGGATAGCAGAGATTTCTGTTGATCCGGAACAAACTGGACCTCCAGGCGCCGCATCGAATCCAGCTTCTGCAGCACCGAACAGTGCCCAACCTGACGCAATTTCGGGAACCCCAAATTGGCTGAACTTCTCACCCACGGGCCAAGGACAAGAGGTCCAACAAAACATGGAAACTCTAGCAATTGACTCACTGCAAACACAGCGAGTTTCTGACTTGAGCAGTGGCAGCAGTTACATGAATAGTGAAGGCAGCAATAGTGCTAGTGGTGGCAGTGGTGGCGATGCGGGACTTTCCCCGGACACACAACAATCAAATTCCAACCGACCGACGCCAAAGTCCTCCACCCCATCAGATTCGCGTCTGAACCTACAAGCCGGCCAGACTGGTTCTGCTGGCACATCCTACGAGACAAGTCCTGCTTCGTCACACAATGTCCAGGTGCCACGGGAGGGCGATCATCGAATCATGGATTCTTTCTTTAGCGGGCAACCTGACTTCTCGAACATACCCTCTACAGGCCTGACGCCTGGCAATCAGTTTAGCATGCCGGAGACTCCTGGTAGAGAATTCGGCGGTTCCAGCGGCTGGGAATTGAACGGCCAGACCAACAGCTTGACGCCAGTCGGAGAAGGGGTGTTAAGACAGCTAATGGGACTTGGCCCACTGGATCCCATGTAAGTGACTCTATTTCTTGGAAAATCTAACAGCCTAGGCTGACCTGCTCCATAGGGATATGGGATGGGAGGGAGCAACTTAAACACAATCTCCACGCAATCAATTGGCGTATACGAATTCGGAACCCTAGATGGTAGGAATAGCGGCGCGGGAGTAATTTTTGGGAATATTAGGGATTCGTTTTCGGGTATTACATTTGTGTACATGATACCATTCGCTTGGAAGAGCAGCAGGAGTTGAGCGTTTCCTTTACATTTCCACGGTTGTATGAACAGAAACAATTTGTCAGGGATATGGATAAGGGTTCGGACAGGTTTAGGTTGACTGATTCCCACTCTACGATAACACGGCGTAGCAAATCAAAGCATGCAACTATGAATCACTAAATAAATAGCAAACCATGACCTATTTTGAGAGAAAGACTCACTGGCGCGTGGCTTCCAATGGCGTCTTATTTGTGACGTCTGTGTGGAACATTGTAATTGCGTGCATGAAGGGGAGCTGAAAAGGGAGCTTGCTTGGCTGGGTGCGGAACGTGGTATTGGTGGCATGCAAGTGTTACTTTTGGGACACCCTACTTCGCGTTCCAGAAGGGAATGCGAGCGGCTGGGATTGTCAGTTGTCACACGAGCTGAACGGTGAGATCTGCGATTCTGGGGGTGGGGAGACGGGCAAGATGACCCGACTTGGTGGCTGGGAATGTTGCTGTCAAAATAAGATTGGTGGCTCTACGAGGAGCCGCGCAGGCTGTATCATTATAAGGCTGCACATACAAAATGCAATTTGTTGTTCTCCGCGGAGCTTTAAGTTAGGTGCTTGGGAGTCTCGGACCGCTTGTTGTTTAGTGATACATGATATCTTACATTTTGACCATGAATAGGCAACCATATGGTTCTCTTGAGGTCTAGAATTGTACATGGTTTGCTTGGGATGCTCTCTACGCAAAAGATCAAGCTTGGAGGGGACATACAGAAGGAAATTCCAGACAAGTCTTGTCCATTCAGAATCGACGTCTACTTGACTCTCCGTTTTCCATGATTCCGTTCACGCGGTGTTACCACCCACTTGTTTGGGTTTCTAACTTTGCGAGTTTTGTAACCTCCTTTGGCCTGAAAAGGGGTCAGTACTAAATAGCATGAGGGGAATTGCTTCCCAAACTTACAGGCATACCCCAGGGGCTGACAGGGTCGACATTACCCTTGGACTTTCCTCGCCCACCACCATGAGGATGATCAGCTGTGCAATTATTAGTCTTTTGAAGCTATGCTTAGACAGGAACTTCTTACCGGCATTCATGGCGAGACCTCTCACGGTTGGCCGAATGTTCAACCATCGCTTTCGACCAGCCTTTCCAAGCTGCCGATGCTGGTAGTGGGGATTACTTGCTACACCGATAGTAGCACAAGCATCTTTGCTGACGTTCCGAACTTCGCCACTCTGTAGTCGAACCTGGACGTATCTTTGTCCTCCTCCATTGGTATTGTCATCTTTGGAAACAACGATGGCATATGTGCCTGCACTTCGACAGAAAACGGCCCCTCGACGCTTAGAGGACCCAACGCAATAGACCATAGTTCCAACAGGTACCATATGAAGTGGTAAGCAATTGCCACGCCACGCAGTCTTTGCTGCCAATACACCGGGATCCACGACTCCTCCCATACTCTCCAGTAAATCCCTTGGAATACCGGCTCGATAGCTCTGGACCACGTCTCCTTCCCTCATACCCTCAGCAGCGACGATGTAACTCTTTGTCCCCGTAGCTTCTTCGTTGAGCAAGGCGATATGTGCACTTCGCCCCGGATCGTGCTCAATTCGCTCCACAGTATGCTTCCCAGGTGTCATCCGAGCGAAATCGACCGTGCGTATTCTTCTCTTATGTCCACCACCGCGATGTCTGATTGTAACTCTTCCAGTGTTGTTTCTCCCTCCCTTTCCATGACCCTTCTTTGGAAATGTTAATGGCAGAAACGGTCTTCCTTTCCATAGATGGTCGTTAATAGGTCTTTTGAGATGCCGTACACCGGGCGTCCGAGGCTTATAAGTCCGCAAGGCAAATGTAGAACTTGTTTTTTCCGTAGTCGGAGGGGGAGCGAATCCAGCTGTTGCTGCCACCGGGAGAGGGGCTTCGACCTTCACTGGCTCGACAGATGTTGCATAGGAACGGGGAAGTGCATGTTGGATCGCCAGATATTTGCTAGACGCCCTGCGCGCAGACTGCTGCAGCAGTATCCTTGGTTGCAGCATGACGGGGCGTTGATTGACAGACCCAATTGGCTTGTCCTGCCAAAGAAGTCGGCCCCGGAAGTGAGGAGGAGTGTTGAGTTGAAGAAACTATAAGGACGGCGACAGTCGCCCATCCGAAATTCTGGATATCGACTCGGTTTGAGCTTAGCGTATTTCAGCCACATTTTGCCAGTGCGAAGATTCACGTTAAGCCACACACGCCCGAATTCTGAGGCATGAGCAACGGTTGTCCGGCCAATATGCGGATTTGTAAATAAAGGGCCCACCAAGCTCGTCCTTGTCGTCCTTGTCCCCACCATGAAGTCCCAGCGAGCAAAATCACCCGCCTCTTGTGCAAAGATTCCAAAGTATTCGTCTGCGGGAGAAATACTCTTTGTTGTAACTCGTTCATCTTAACATCATCCTCTTTTTCCGATCCTCCTACACGATCCATTCACGAAACTTTTTCGCCCTTACCTGAGGATTTCGCGCCGGAATACCTGGCAGGGGTTGACATCGCGCCTAGTTGCAGCCATAACAAGCGAGACATACCTCTTCCTCTCGTCTTCCTCACGCTCATCCTCACGATTTACTTCTTCCTCCAAACCCAACACGAACCCTCCTACACGCCCCAACTTCTCTATTCCGCCTTACCCTCGACTCCTCCCATCGTCTCGAGTCCTCGGTGACGCATTGAGTGCCGTGGACGCTCCGTCATCGACCAAGGAAACAGGTTCTATCAACATTGTTGATACTGGATCACATAGACTTCTCAGAACGCCAATTACACCTGTCGAGCTTCTTTGAGGCCCAGTTGTGATCTTGTATGTTTCCCAGAGCCCATCTTATCTTTGCTGCGTACTGTCGCGTCGTTCTCTTGATTTTTCTTCTCGCTGAACGCGGTTGTACCACCTTCACTTCGCGTCCGCTAACTACGAATATAGCTACCACATCTCTCAACATACACAGTTTCTAATCATTAATATCACCGTAGAATAAAAATGCCACCCGTAAGTCGACCGACTGATCTTTTAAGCTCATTCAATCTCGTCACCAAACCCATTCTTCGGCTTGTGAAAGAAAACACTAACAATTTCACTCACAGGCTCGAGCCGCAAGCCGACGGGCTCCTACGAACGAGAACGATGAAAACAGTGCCGCCGCATCCACTCGTCTTACGAGATCCAAAGCAGCTGCGTTTACGGGAGAAGATGGTGTCGGTGTCGCGAAGAAGCCACTGCAATCAAAGAAGTCCGCCGTCAATACCCAGCCGCTCCGAAAGCGTGCTGCACTAGGAGACGTTAGCAACGTCACGAAAGGAGAGGCCGTAGAGGGCAAAAAGAATGTGGGCAAAGGTGGACTCGTGTCAAAAGCTTCTCAACCTACTGGCGTGCAGAAAACTTTGTCGCGTACCAGTTCGTCAAGATCAGCCTTGGGTGTCAAGGATGCCAACAAGAAATCGTCAGAGGTCAAACGCGTTGGATCTGGTGTTCTACCTTCCAAGAAAAGAAAGGATGGCTCCACGTCATCGAATCCAGCATCAATCAAGGAGGAAACTCCTGCAGAAGATGAGCAGCCTTCAAGAAAACGGCTTCATCTCGAGTCCAAAGTAAAGGACGATGTTGTTGAACATGACCTTGAGCCACAGGCCTCCGTCAAGAAACCTTTCGAAGATGGCGTTCAAGATCTGGATCAGGAAGACATGGATGACCCATTGATGGTTGCTGAGTATGTCGTGGAAATCTTCGAGTACTTGAAGAAACTTGAGATTGCTACTCTTCCCAACGCGGATTATATGGACCACCAGGAGGACCTAGAGTGGAAGATGCGGGGCATTCTTGTGGATTGGCTAATTGAAGTGCACACCCGCTTCCACCTTCTTCCGGAAACACTCTTCCTCGCTGTCAACATCATCGATCGTTTCCTCTCGGCTAAGGTTGTCCAGCTTGACCGCCTTCAACTGGTTGGTGTCACTGCTATGTTCATCGCCTCTAAGTACGAAGAGGTCCTCTCTCCTCACGTAGCCAACTTCCGCCACGTCGCCGACGATGGATTCACAGAGGCAGAAATACTCAGCGCCGAGAGATATGTTCTCACCGCTCTCAACTATGACTTGAGCTACCCGAACCCGATGAACTTCCTCCGTCGCATCTCCAAGGCAGACAACTACGACATTCAGACGCGTACGCTCGGTAAATATCTTATGGAAATAAGTTTGCTTGACCACCGATTCATGAACTACCTCCCAAGCCATATTGCCGCCGCGTCAATGTTCTTGGCACGGATGATTCTCGAGCGAGGTGAATGGGTATGTTAAACTTCCCCGTAAACATTTAATTTCACTAACAAAAGTAGGATGCTACCCTGACCCACTACTCTGGATACAACGAAGAAGAAATTGAACCAGTCTTCAAGCTCATGGTTGATTATCTGGCCCGACCTGTCACTCATGAAGCCTTCTTCAAGAAGTATGCTAGCAAGAGATTCCTCAAGGGTAAGCAACACTCATTAAACACTTTAACGCAGCATTATTGACCTGGTCTAGCTTCGATTCTTACAAGACAATGGGCTAAGAAGCACGCTGCCGAGTTTGACATCGATGTCTCTCTCCCGCTTGATGTCGCAGCCCGATAGTATGACCAACTCTCATCTTATACACGCACGATACAACTTGCTTCTATTGCTCCCAGGATACAGTGCATTCTTTGGATGGATGGGATACGAACTGAAAAATTACGATAGACGGATGACTTTCTGCAAGACATCAATTGTTCTCCATGGACATCTCGCCGAATCATGAGTGGTTTTGTGCTGGATCGATGTCATGAGAGACTTGTGTCTTTTTTTGCTCTGCGATGGCTGCTATTGTGTTGCATTTATCATTTCTCGCTCTGCTCATCAGGTCTTGGCGTCCGTGTGCTTTTGGAAGTCCGGAGTCTGGCCTTTGTTGTTATTCCCTCAGAGCTTTGTCTGATTACAGATGAAAAGTACTTGAGGTACAGTCGACGGTTGCTATTATGTGCTTAACCGGAGGAACGTCTTTCATGGTCTGGGAAACTTTGTACATATACTGGAGAACAATGAAATGGTGACATGACCTAATAACCCTCTGGCCCGAATGATTCGGGCATTTTTTCTTCAATAGACCCGTGCGTGTCCACAGTAGCTGAATGAGACTTGACTTTTGATAGGACTTGCTCCCGAAGAAGGCTACTTCCCATGCTGTAGATCTTGGATTTGGGATTTGCCCAAAGTGCTACATAATTTGAAAAAACGGAGAGTAAACCTTTGAAGTAAGAATTGACGCCTGTCTTCACATCTATATCACAAAAGAATTGGGTGGTGTCGTGAAATATGTTGGTGATGGCGGAAAGAACAGCACTGCCAAAAAACCGGGGTGCTTGCCAAGCGACTTCATCGATAAGAGCTTCAACAAGCTGCACCACCAGGCAACCTACCCACCACCTATTTTGGCCCTCAAGCTCGCTCCCGCATTCAAAACACCGAGGAGCTGAGCTATCTATCCATCATGTCTCTCGATCCTCCTACCTACCTCTCCTCGCTCCAGAACAACATTCGCGCCCGACCGATTCCTTGGGATGGAGCTGTTCGAGCTGGCACGATCAGCGAGGATCAATTGAACAAGATCAGAGCTGTGGACAAGGTCAGGAAAGAGCAGAGGAAGCAGATAATCGAGGGCGATCTAGATGGATATCGTGACCTCTTCGTAGGTGGTGCTGGGAAGAAAAGCGTCTTAGAGTCGGCTACGTCAAGCCCACATGTTACTCAATACGTCCTGGTCCTGCTGGCTGACTTGCTGGATGGTATGGATAGCTGTCTACATTGATGTCAGAAACCTAACGTCGTCTAGGTATTCCAGCCCTCTCAAAAGCTCTCTCTGAGCACCCTGATCCATACAAACCTTTCCTACCTCTCCTCACACAATCAACCGACCCTGAGAGCCCCATACCTCTTCTTACATCTACGGTTCTCACAAGCATGATAGCCGGTGTACCAAACTTGTCGGCGAAGGGATCGTCAGCAATGCCAAAGCTACTCTCGTACTTGTCGACTCTCACGAAGAATACCGACGGCGGGTTGCAAGACATTGCGGTCTTGGAGTACTCTGCCTTATTGCGAGGAAAGAAGTCTAGGGAAATTTTCTGGGAACAGAGGAAGGAGACTATTGCGCCATTGATTGATATACTACGAGCTGCAGCTGGAGTCGCGTCTGACGATTCATCATCAACGTTGTGGAGTGGTAATGCCAGCGTTCGAAGTGGTGCCGAAGGCACTCTCGGTGGTGGGGTTGGCCTCCAATTACTCTACCATGTTCTTCTAGTTCTGTGGCAGCTGAGCTTTGAGGGAGCAAATATTGGAGAGGGACTTGACGAGTGAGTTCTTCATAATGCCACAAGTGAGTCGAGGCTAAATGTTTCACAGCGAGTACGACATTATTCCTCTTTTCACCCAGCTGCTTCGATTGTCACCAAAGGAGAAGACCACTAGACTTCTCGTATCATCACTGTTCAACCTACTTTCCACAAACAAGCAAACACTGTTACCTGCAGCGGTACTCGCTCGTCTTCCGGCATTATTGCAAAATATCAACGGAAGACATCTTACTGATACAGACCTTCAAGAGGACCTCCAAACTCTTAGTGAGATGCTCGAGGACTATACCAAGACTCAGACCACATTCGATGAATATGCGGCAGAAGTCAACTCGGGGCACCTTCGCTGGTCACCACCTCATCGCAGCCCAACCTTCTGGGCCGAGAACGCTCGCAGAATTCTTGAACACGAGAAGGGCGACTTGCCCAAAAAACTTGCTGAAATCATGAGCAAATCCTGGGACAGTGATAAGCAGGTGCTCGCTATAGCTTGCAACGATGTGGGCTGCTTGGTCAAAGAAGTCCCCGAGAAGAGGTACCAACTGGAGAAGCTTGGTTTGAAGACGAGAGTGATGGAGCTGATGACTGAAAAGGAGGAGTCGGTCAGGTGGGAGAGTTTGAACGCGCTGTCGGGATGGTTGAGATATAGCTTCGAGACAAACTGAGGAAGACGAGGCCGATGCAGGTTGTATTATCATTAAGGAGCTAGGTGGACCTTTATGGCCTAAGTTATTCCCTACAAACTGTTCTCAGCAAGGAAAGTCTACGCCACAATGTTAGAGTAGAGCAGGAAATATTGAATGGGACTGACTCACTTCAAGTGACAATTTATCCATTTTCTCTACTGCTTCATTCTGCTGTCACTTGTTGGCTTGGAAGTTGATGTTGTTGAATTGCGTGGACAATTTTGGCCGATTTGCATAGCTCACTACAACTCCACGAAATGCGAAAGCTTCACCCCACTCCCGTTTCTAACCGAGATCTCCCATAAAATTCCCAAGAGTTTAACAACCTCACGTAAACTCCTCAAACCCAATTGATACAAAATGAAGCGCCTCAGAGCTGTGTCAGGTATCAATGATGCAATCCTAGCCCGCCGGGCAGTACCAAGGATTTCCCGTCATCTTTCGACTGCTCTTCTCCGCTCTCCCACCCCGCAATTCACACCGACACCTCCTCTCCCCACCACCGCCCACCACCGCCTCTCCTCGCCCGCGAACCAAACAATCCGCCAGGCATCTTCGACTCCTTCTTCCACAGAGCTGCAAAAAACGCCCCTCTACAACCTCCACATCTCCCATGGCGCCAAAATGGTCCCCTTCGGCGGCTTCCTCATGCCTGTGCAATACGACTCCCTAAGCGTCAGCGCCTCCCACCACTTCACGCGCTCACACGCCTCACTCTTCGACGTCAGTCACATGGTGCAGCACTATTTCAATGGCCCTGGTGCTACTGCGTTTCTCGAGAAGGTCACCCCTGCGTCTGTCACAGAGTTGGGCCAGCATAGGAGCACTTTGAGTACGTTACTTTGGCCTGTGACGGGAGGTATTGTGGATGATACCATTATTACGCGTTTGGGTCCCGAGTCTTTTTATGTGGTTACAAATGCAGGATGTAGAGAGAAGGATCTGAAATATTTTGAGGAGCAGCTTGCGAAGTTTAAGAGTGATGGGGAACAGGAAGTCAAGTGGGAGGTACATAATGGTGCTGGCTTGATTGCTTTGCAGGGGCCATTGAGTGCGGAGGTTCTGGAGCCCTTATTGGTTGAAGCTGAGGAGGGTGTGCCCGAAGAGGTTGACTTGAAGTCGTTGTACTTTGGACAGTCAAAATGGGCCAAGGTTAAGTTACTGGGAGGGAAGGTTTCCCACAACTCAGTGTTGGTTAGTCGGGGTGGATATACTGGTGAAGATGGATTTGAGATTTCGATTGCCCCTGGGGAAGTAATTGCTGTCACGGAAGCATTGCTGCAGACTGCTACGAAAGAAAGACTGCAGCTTGCAGGACTTGGAGCACGAGACAGTTTGAGATTGGAGGCTGGCATGTGTCTTTACGGACATGATCTTGATGACTCTACTACGCCAGTAGAAGCAGGTCTCAGCTGGACCATTGGCAAGAGCAGGAAGACTTCCCTTGGATTCCATGGCGACAAAGTCATACTTAACCAGTTGACCCCTAAGAGTAAAGGTGGAAGTGGTGTGGAAAGACGGCGAATTGGTCTAATTGTTGAAGGGGCGCCAGCGAGAGAAGGTGCTGAAATTGTGGATGACAAGGGGGAGAAGATTGGGAAAATCACAAGCGGATGCCCAAGTCCCACATTAGGGAAGAACATTGCCATGGGATACATCAAGGATGGGTTTCATAAGTCCGGAACCAACGTAGAAGTCGTTGTCAGAGGCAAGAAACGGAACGCTCAAGTCACAAAGATGCCATTCGTACCAAGCAAGTATTGGAAGGGGGCTGCACCAGCATAATCATGAGTTTCAAAACTTTCATCGTCCAAATATTTCCTCAAAATTCAACATTAAAATACCCAGTTCACGCAAGCCAATAGGTAGGACGATAATAGAAGTATTGCTACCTATCTTCTCCATCTCAATGCCTTGACCATATTCTCAAACACGCTCATGGCCATCCCAACAGACCAGTCGTAAGTTCATTTGAAGAGGTCAATTCCTCCTTCTTGGCAATCAAATCATTCACATCCCAATTCGACCAGATAAACTTCCGCTTCAAGAACTCGGCCTCAGGACTAACAGCCCAAACCATAAAGTTTGCAGGCAGTTCGACTATTCAAAATCAGTACGTCACTCACTATTAAATACATTCTTCGCTCACTATCACAAAGGGCGTCACCAACCCCACATCCCTACCCTTCTGATTCATACTCGTATCCGGGGTCTTAGGATGCACCGTCATAACCCTAACATTCGGGTTCTCTACCGCAAAATAATCCGTCATCTTGCTCGCCGCCAGCTTGCACACAGCATAGGCGCTCAGTCCTCCGGGCAACGCTGGGAAATTTGCTGCTGCAGTGCCGACATGAAGTAGTGTAAGGTTTGGGGACGAGTTGGCTAAGAATGCTTGATACAAAATCAAGTTTCCTCTTACGTTAACATCAAATCCTATCATCCACTGATCTAAGTCTGTCGAGGCCAGAGGAGCAGCATCCGGCATTTACCTGCATTCCCAATCAAAATATCAACGGGACCGAAGATTTTCTTGGTTGCTTCAAAAGCGTGCTGCACCGCACGCAGGTCGGTGATATCTGCTACGAATGTGAGTATCTTGAGGGCCGGGTGCCGCGCTTCTAGCTCCTTCTTGGTGGACAAGAGGGATGATTCCGTGCGGCCCAGGATGGATATTTTGGTTGTGCCTCAGACCGCGAATGCATTTGTGATGCTAGGACCAATTCCTGAACCGCCGCCTGTGATAAGGACTACCTTTCCTGCTGTGGAGAGCTCGGGGCGAGTAGGGCTGATGGCAGGATAGCTCTTGCTATGGAATGTTTTGGTGTATGGGGGAAACTCCATTTTGTTTGGGGGTTGGGTTCGGGGGCCTTTGAAGTGGGCGGTTTTGACAAATTGATACTTGGTCAATTGGAAATATACGAAGGATCTTGAATAGTGCTTGATGGCCTGACGATGCTTCAGCAACTTACCTGGACTTATATACAATATCGAACTTATGCTTGACATGGAAATTCTCCTGGCCCAGCTGCCTCTCGTCCCAATGACAAACCTCCATTATCAGAATCAACGCCTCTGCATTCCACACTTTTGCATCTCCGGTGGATCTACGAATACCAGGGTGTTTCGGGCACAGTTTGAATATCAATTTGGCAGAGCATCCTGATCTTGGGAGGTGGGTCGGTGTAAGCATGAAGTGATTATTCATCACGCGCTTCTTGCAACATTTGCGGGTAGAATGCGATGCAGGGTGGCTGGTCAGCTGAGGATTGTCCAGGGTCACAGCATTTTGGATTTGAGTGTTTTTTAAAATGGTATGATTTAAATCTGTCTGTTTGTTCCTTTCGCACGTATAGAACAAGATTGATGCTAACCCTGATTTAGACGAATTTCACTCCCCTATTCCTTCCAACTTGAGCCGGACATATCATGAATCGAACAAAACAGGAATGACCAAGAGTGTTCGCCTTCGCAACCAAAGACGGAATGAAAGTTGTTCTTATCTCCTGAAAATGCTGCCTGACTAGCTGGCATGACAATTATAGCCGACATGTGGTTCCTGGTGTGATCGATAGAAATTTAGGGAAACCTGCATAATACACACAGGTAAAACTTCAAGGTAGGAGAGCGAATTTTAATATTCTAGCCCAATTCCTAATACAAGTAAATATACACGGATCCGCCCAAAAGACTTTTTGTTTCCATGCTCCGGCCCATGCATATTCCAGAAATGCCATGCACGCTCCACTTAAATGCAATACTCAAAGGGTATGTCATAGATACACTGCTCGTCGCCTCTCACCCTGCCGTTGTCAACACGTACGAAGTTATAGCACTCATCCGCTCACTCGTAAGCTTCAATGATATCCGCAACAGCTCCTGTGCCACATCAGGATCCTGCTTTTGTAGTTTCTCCCACTTCTCTTTATCCATGAGCCAGGTCACAGAATCTCGTTCTGCTTGAACAGTGGCAGTGCGATCTGTCTCGGAGAAGAAGGGGAGTTCGCCACATGTAGTGCCGGCTACAATGCTCTCGTAGTAGCGACCTTGCGGCAAGTCGTATCTGGCACGTAAGATACCATCTTCGAGGAGGTAGAAGCCCAGAGCTGGCTCGCCGGTGTGGTACAAAGTCGAGCCGGAGAGATACTCTTTCTTTACAAAGAACGGGACGGCTCGGAACCAAAAGTCTTCGTTCTTTTCTGTGAGACCTTGGAATGTTTGGAGGATGAGTCGAAGCGGTTCTTTGAAATTTTGGTATTTAGAGTCTCCTGGGCTTTCGTCAAGGGTGGTGCTGGCTACTCTCGCCAGATGACTACGTCTTGGAGAACTAAATTGAGCATCAATAGAGTGCAGAGGCTGCCGGCCTTGCCCAGTGCGTCCTGGAACATCGAGGTTTGGTGCGTGACGAGTGGAACGAGCCTCTCTGCTCAAGTAGAGTGTTTTGAGCAGCTCATTCTCACAGCTCTCGAGGGCTGAATTCAGATCTGCAAACAATTTCACCTCGTTTCCATCTTGGCCTAGACCAACAGCGAACAGCGTCGAGCCCAAAGGCCCGTCTGAGTTGACTCCACTCATAACGAGCGTGACACCTTTTCTGCTAAATATTCGATTTAGTCGATTGAATGCTTCAGCAGCTGAGTAGTCGATGCCAGTAACGTGCCAAAGATCCAATACCAAGAATCGAATTGGTCGTAGGTGGAACGCTTCGTCTTCAATCAAAGCACGAATGCGTTCTTCAACGCTGACAATGGTACCGAAAAAGAGGTACCCCGCTAGCTTCGTCACATGAACTTGTTGTCCCACCTTGCGTAAGTAGCGGTATTGGGTGGGGTTTCTGCGAACAGTGGAGCCCGCGATTTCTCCTGAATAGGATGCCCTGATGGCTGGAACTCTTGACGTGTATACTACGAGTGACACAAAAGCAAGACCAATCCCGAGAAATATTCCAGCCACAAAGTCATAAACACCCATGACAAGTACAATTGCAGCCACCTAAAGAGTTAGTAATTGTCTCTTGTGGTAATATAGGACCCTTACCGTCAGATATTCAAGTAGCTTCAGCTTTTTCCTTGGTTCCCAAATAGCTTCAAGGAAGAGCTCAAATCCAAGCACGAAAATCAAGACTCCGACCATCATGACTGGGATTAATCCAATAATGACGGGCCCAATTACTAGAATCCCAACAGTGAGAATCGCAAGCATAACACCGGCCAAGCGACTATCACCACCGCTCCTATAAAAGAGCACACTGTTGGCGTAGACTAAGTAGTTTTGTATGCTACCTGCAAACCCAGACAAGGCGTTTGAGAGACCATGGGCGATGAGTTCTCTGTCCAAACTCAAATTGTCTTCGCCAACGCTGAAAGCCAGAGATGGGACGTTGATTGGAACATGCAGGATACCAAAAAAAGTTAATGCAAACATGGCCGGTACGCACTCAGCAATTGCACCCCAATGGACTATCCTGAAATCTGGGAGACTTAGTAGGAGTTCTAGAGTAGAGGTCAAGGTAAGCGTACCGTATAAAGTATAAAAGTACCACCACGGCTCCCCGGACTCAGGGCCCTCGAAAATCCATCCAGTCTTCGTTAAATTCTCGAGGTCCAATTCATCAAGGGAGAAAATGAAGAAGTAGAATATCGCAGGTATGGTCAAGATATAAGCCGGAAGGAAATACCTGTTCTTGATGGTTTGCTGCAGCCTGAAGAGAACCGCGGCAAGAACGAATGGGATAATCCACAGTACCAAAGTATCGGGTTGGAACATCTTGCGAAGGGTCGCACCATCATAGTTAAGATTACCATCCAAGCGAGCAGTAACCTCAAATCCTGTGGCTATGAGGAACCAACCGACGCCGCCAATACAACCAGTCAAAATGTGCCTCGGAATGAAACCAACGATGTAACCAAACTTGAAGATCCCCATGAGAAAAAACACAAGACCAGTAAGAATGGAGCTTATGGCATAAGAGGTGATGGTTGTGGCGATGACCGCCTTCGGATTCTCTTCTCCAACTTTCTCCATGATCGTAAAGGCCATTTTGTGAAAGAAGGGCACGACCTCGATCTACAGTTATATCAGTGATAGGCTGTAGACCGAACAATTAAGCAACTGACCATTTCGGAACCAATTCCTCCCTTGAATCGACTTCCGCCTAAAGAGTACACCAGTTGAGATATAATACAGCTAATGTAAAACATGGATATGCCTGCAGAACCAAGCTTTTCAAAGATTGGTTGTCCAAGTGGGAAAAGGATCATCCCTACAGTAGCAAAAAGTTAGTTTAAATGAAGTTGGTGGAGATTTTACGAGGTCTAGATCTAATACAGATCTTGCGGTCCAGAAAACTTAAATTCAACCCTCCAATTTGAACGTACCATATGAGAGCGCATCCAAAATGTTCAACAGAAGACCGAGAATAACGGCTGGAAGATATCCCACTGGTGCTACGACGGCATGCTTGATAACCTGCCTGTCCCAGCTTTTTGGGCTCAAAACTGTTCGAGCAATATCCAAACCTTTTCCCGTAGGCCAAAAGACGACAGTGCGGAGCTTTGGCCAAGATTCTTTCCTTTTCGTCTCTTGCCGTTCAAGATCCTGCTCACCGCGTATCCAATCGGGATGGCGATGGTGTTCAGTGGGATCCTTTGCTATAAGCGGCGTCCGTTCGTCTACCTGGACGCCATTTGATGTAATGATGAGCCGTCCTTCAGTGGGACTGGCTTCGGTCTCATCTTCATCCTCCACTAGCTTGTTCGTAGACTGTTCTTGCTGTTGAGGCGATGTACTCGGGGGAGATCGTCGTAGCATATTGGTCAGGACTGAGGTCCCAGGAGACTTGTCTGAGGCCGACCCGCCTTCTGGAGAACCCGGCTCGGAGACTTCGTGTATGGTAGCCTGGCGTAAAGCTTCAGTCTCTCGATTTGTAGACGATTCGGTGTCTGATCCGTTGGAAAAAAAAGATTCGAGATGTGTCTGGGCGGAACGACGGGGAGGTGAAGTGCTGTGGGCAGAGGCTCTGTCGGATAGTGCATACGATGCCAGCTCTGCGGTGTCTTCTCGTACACTCCGAGCATACTGTGCGCTGTCTATAGGAGCTGTGCTAGCAATTAGCAACGTCATATTACCTGAATTTAGAAATGTGAATCTAGAGTGAGCATACCTATCGCGCCGCGATAAGAGAGATGTATAGAAGATCGTGTAGGTTCTCTGTAGTTGGGTGCGGTCGAGACATTCATCTCTTGGTGGCCTCGAAACGATCCATAGTTCGCGTCTGAAGGCGCGTTCGAGGCGCTATCTTGAGCATCAGAGCAGCCTGGTATTACTCGTGGGCTCGATTGGGATCCAAATGAGGGTGCTCGCAGTTGCAGACCTGACCCAAACGCAGACGATGGCAATGACATGATGATAATGTTGGCCCTCCGCAACGAATGTGTACTGTCCTGCCTCTGCCTCTTCCCACCGTGGAGGCTGGAGCAGGAAAGTTGAAAAGCAAAGTCTGGAGAAGGTCAAGATAAGAAGATACGCCTGTCACCAGGTATTCTGGGCAAATGACGAACGAAATTATACAGGGTGGAGGCCGATTCCGCTAGAACTAACTTACTTCCCTGTCTAACGCGGACGGTTGTTAGGATCCACGGATGGAAACGCTGGGTTCGGAGCAAAGAAGGAAACGAAACTGATCTGGAAGAGGGACGAGAACAGGTGAGAGTATACTTTCCATTATTGTAGCGGGACAAGAGCCCAGAATCACTCATCCTCACCTCATCGCGTCGTCCCCACCAAAGTCTCTTTGCAATGCAGTTGCAAGGCCGAGCATGGGAGCAAGGAAGCAAGGAATTCTCGCGATGGCAAGCTATGGGCTGCATTAGCCCTGCAGCGCCTGCGCGGAGCCCACGCCCACGCCCACGCCACTTTGCGAACAGGGCTCTTCCAGGGCGGCATTTGCCCCACCACAGAAATTCCCATAAAAGAAGTTTTCAACCTGCATGCATATAGAATGGCTGGCTGCATCCAACATCCAACGTCTAGACGGTCAACCTCCAGACATGATGGTGCTACCCCTCAGCAGTCATGCCATTGCCATTCATTTGAATTCCATGAAGCTGGGCAACTAGCACAGCCAACCGCGTATATACTCGATGCTGTGTAAGGACAATTGCATTCAGAGACGGCCTTTTCATCGGATTCATAAAGTAAGAATCCTCCACCACATGTGACGCATTTTTTTAAGGCAAGGCGGCATGTTGGAGCGGGACGCCGCGAAAATTTTAAATCCCCGAATGGGTCCTCTTAAAATATACCGAGTACATTTGATTCTGATAGGTACCTCCGATTTCTTTTGAGACAAAGCCAATGCAATGTCCTATTTACCCCACAGGAGAAGGGCTCCGTTACTAAACCAATACTACTTGAGTCATTTGAAACAGCAGGTGTCCCCTACCCCGCATCATGCAACGAAACGAGCTCTCGCGAAGCACATTGAGCAAATAAGCAAGCATGTTGGCGCCATAGAACATCATTTGCTACACCATGTGTGCAATTTCTGACTTCTCACATGATTCCGTCATTGCTCTCAATGACCCCTCAATGTCTATAATACAGTGGCACGATATCAGGGTCCACAGCTCCTCATTGCAGAATTACCTTGTCGCCCCTCTCAAATACAACGGCATAGCCCCTTGGCGAACTGAGGAGCTTCCCATCACCCCCGCGGATAGGTACAGTGCATCCGCGTCCACATCCACATTTAGGCGTCCTCGACCGGAGCAAGCCTTCTATGGCTCTTTCTGGCGGGCATAGGTAGCACGAGGCTTAAAATGTGTGGGCGAAGGACTCTCCCCGCTCAATCACCATTTGTCTCGATGACTATATGTTGCTCCTGATCTCTCTCTCCTCTCTCTCAGAAGTTGGCGCTAATGCATATCATCCGTACCGCTCTTAGCAGCATTGGGTGATGCAATTTGGGGGTACACTGCTACCACAAGGGTCTCAACCGAGCTTCTGTAGATATCCTTGAGCTATCAGTCGTTCGACATCTCCTTGACGAACATAGAACTGCGAGTTCTTCGTAAGATTGATGGTGCTATCATCCAATTAGCTCAGAAGCAAGTCAATCTAATGCACAAACTCACCCGTATTCGGTTTGGATCTCGCCAGCGTCTTTGAGGACCCGAACATCAATGAAGAGATCCCGTGGAGGCTCCAAGCTCCCGGTCAAATCAATATCCGTCCACTGCCCTTTATACGCAGCTAGTAGATCACTATATTGTCGCACATACTCCTCCTCCTCCGGACTTAGGCTGCTGCTATTGCCCTCTCCATTCCTGAGTTCAGTTCCACCATTTTGCCCTTCGTTGAGCGCCCCTTGTTGCCCTGCCAAGTCTGCAATATCGCTGCCATTCCACACCATTTCCTCCAATTTGTCTGTACGCGTCCGGTGGTAGGCGAGGAGACATCGTTTGTTTCGGCGCATACAGAGGTGGTCAACGAGTAGTGTACACGAAGTTGCGGCGTCGTCAGATGGGTTGAATGAGCCATTGTATGGCTCGATAATAATGTTCACCTCCTTTTCCAAGTCTCGCACTTCTCTCGTCACGGCGCGTACGATTTCTGTTTGATAAGGAGGGAGATGTTCAAGTTTCAGTGTTCGCTTCGCGTGCTGGACCTGTAAAGAAACTTAGTCATTGAGATACGGTATGAATACAGAGTCTTACAAGCTTAATACCCAAGTCTCCATACATTCTAAACGTTGGTTGTGAGATGTGCAGCAACAATGTGCAAATGTCAATATCCGTCAGCCTTGTTGTCTTCGCGTTCGCGTTCTTGACTTGACTGGCGCGCTTCTGGAGGTCCTAGCGCCGAATTTCGAGGACCCACCCCACCTCGCAATCTTTCAACCTCACTCCATCGAGTCTTTCACCTCCTCGACTGTCGAACGCATCGTGATACTGCGGGCACAATCATCACACCTTGATGGGTAATGTGTCTAATCGAAAAACCACAATTAAGTCGGACATGACATCTTACGAATCACTCCTCAAGTCTAGACGTCTAGTTATTTCGAGTCGCCCATGACCTTGTCCTTGGGAACCCCCCAGTGCTGTTTTGTTTAAATTGTCCAAGAGAGATTCCATTTTCCGCGTCTTTTGTTAGCAGAAATGCTAAATACTGAGTATGGTGCGGTCTTTTCCTTGAAGCTGGATATTGCTAAGCCCGGTCATCTTGCTTGCACTGCGGCTTCCCGCATGAACAATGGGCTTTGTGTGACCCCAGCCAACTTCGCCTCGGGAATAGTTAGACTCCTAAGCCTACCGATGACATCTTTATAATTTGCCCGCCGTTCTCCTCACCTTCTGATATGGGCCATCCGATAGTCTTGCTCGATGTCCCTTTTAAGCAATGAAAAGCAGACGAATACCAGGCTCAACGGTAAGCCTCTTCCTCGCGCTGTCCCCCTTGCTGTCATATCAAGGTCTGAATTTCACAACTTTATTTCTCAGGTGGCCTCTGAAATAAGTAGGCCCCATCGCAAGGTAGCAATACCCAGCTTTGGGTGGTGGACAGCTCCTAAACACCTCGGAGGAAAACTGCAACAGCAAAACGCAGGTCAACACTTTGAGCTGATATGGCTCTATTCTGTGGCTTAAATACAAGTAGTGGACTAATTATGCCTTCTTGCAGAGAAAGACCGTCAACAAACGCCGCCCGAACGAAACTGGCAACCCAACCTCCAGCGCCAACCCTCCATTACCAATAAATGTTTTACCAACCCATATGTCATTGCCCATCAAGCAGAAGCCCGGCCTTGAAAAGCGACCCAAGATATGTCCAGTCAGTCTTTGTTCAACCCTTTAACGCTCCTCATACATCCACTTGTCAAACTCCCCACCGGCGTCGAGCGACTCAACGTGCCAGCCCTCCTGATTACCCCTAAGGACGTTCATGTGTTGATTTTGTATCGGTCCACCATCTTGGGCTGGCTCTGATTCCGTATACGCTCCCATAAGTGGGTCACCCAAGTTCGGATCGATCATTCCATAGGGAGCTGCCCATTTCTGATCTGGATGGTGCTGAGTGTCACCGAAATACACACCTTCGGAATGTGCCTCAGCATAATTGTCTGTGCCATCGTGGTAAATTCCTTGGTCCTGGGATATTAAGGAGGGATCAATCTCCTGTTTCGGGGCATGTTGCTGGTGACCGTCGTAGGCGAATTGATTCATGATGTCGTACTCCTGTTGTTGTTGTCCGCCGGGCATGCCAAGGTATGTGTGTACACCAGGCGCAGTAGTTTTGGTGAGTATCACATCTTGAGCGCCAGCAATGTGGGGATGTTGACGGACCGTCTGCTGATAGTATTCACCAGCTTGCAGGTCAGGTTGATACTGGGCTGGCAATGGACGTCCTGGGTTGGTAGCCTGATAAGAAGAGCGATTGTAGCCACCATAAATCGGTTCCATCGATGCCTCTCTAGATGAGTACTGATAAGCCGACTTGGTGGTTGGGTATTGGACAGGTTGGTCGATCCGAGGAGGCTCGACATGTTTCAATCTCTTCGGGCCCCCCCTCCTTGGCTGCCGCCAGTCGTAGTCATCTAATTCTGACTCTCCGCTGAAGTCCTCCGACTGCTTTCTCTTGGCCGCTTTGGCTGCACCTGGTTTTGTTGGGGAGAACTTGTAACCTGGGTGTGCATTCTGATGATTCAACCGCTCGATGCGTGCCCATTCGCTGAACTGCTCCTTCACTTCATCAGGTTCCAATGGCCAGCTGTCACCACAGACCTGCGAGACTACCTGATGGTTGTTTTGGAGACACCAATCCTTCGTTCGGTTTTGGTATGCCTTGCGGTAAAGCATAAAGGAGTTCATTGGTCTCTTAACTTTTCCCGGGATTTTGCCTTCTTCGACTTCTTTCCGTCGTGCTTCCGCAGATCGATTGACGTATGCATCGATGTCCGCAACAGGAACGTGTTTCCAGTCCTTCGTCAACTCGCTCAGGGGTTTATCGAGCTTCGCGACCTTCTTCTCGGCCTTGATCTTCTCTTTCTTGATCTTCTTCGGCTTAGTAGACTTTTCGACTCTGGATCTGCCTTCAGGCATTGGCCGAAGGTTTTGGTGACTCCGCTGGATGCCAAGACCGCTTCTCGTATGCAACATGTCTTGTGTGCTCATTGAGGATGTGGGCGGGGATGAGACGGGCGTGCTGTATTGATCCTGATAGCCCTGGTATTCGGGGTTATACTCCTAGTCCAATGTTAGTTGATGCGCAAGGCTATAGCCTCGTGCAACTCACATATCGAATTCCCAACCCGGAGTCCTGATGTTGATGCTGGTAGGCATATCTGGGCTGCTGGGCTCGATAGGCGTATGCACCCTCTTGAGGTGGTGATGAGCCGTAATTCGACTGTAGGTGGATCCCTTCATCATGTTCAAAGTGTTCTTGTGGGTAAGAAGTATTCGAATTATGTTGAAGTAGGTGATGGAGGCCATGTTGGAGGAGCTCGCCATTATTTGATGGCGACGGAGATGGAGGCATGTTGTGGCTGGGCTTGCAAGGCAGACCCTCTGAGCGTACTGATTCTCTTTCTGCTTCTGTTGATCTTGACGGGAATCGTGTGTCTTTCGGCTCCAATTTCTTGCTTGAAATAGCAAAACCTTTGCAAAAGAGGATGGAAATGTCTGGTCTCTTGTAGTTCAATGAGGCCTTAGTCAAGGTAGACAATATATGCGCCGCAAAATTTTCACTCTCCTAGATGTCGATATATGCCGGCCAGTAAGTAATGCTGTCCGGTGAGTCGATGCTGTCTGGTGCTGCGCGCCGGACGCCTGGTCACACTGTAAGGCCGTCGTTGTCGCAAAGCTTCGTAAGGAGCGTTCTGCTGTCAGGTGAGACTAGAAGACTCTCCTTAAAGAACAAATCCAGCTTCTGGAAGGATATTCTAGCGAAGTTCTTTCGCCAGAAGAGAGCTCTTCTAGAGGATAGTGATTAAATTATGGTCTGGGAAATGGATCAAGCGGGAGGCACTTGTCTTTTCTCGCGGATCGTACAGTATCTGAGAGTTTGGGACGAACCTATTGCAAGTAGCCGTCTCGCAGTAACGAGCGACCTTTCTAGTAAAATGTGTTCTGGAACTCCAGAAACCGACGGCTCAGATGCGAGGTCCCACCCCTGAAATACTGCAGAGACTCTGAGGACTCTGCGTCCTGTGCTGAACGACTTTCTCCTTTGTCGGATGATGTGTCAAGACGCTGTTGGGCGACGCAATTTTTGTAGATACAGTGGCTTTGCAACGGTGAGAAGGTCTTTGTTTTGAAACTTTGGATTTCTAAGAAAGGATTTTGCTCTGAGCTTTATGTATTGCGATGCGAGTTCTCTTCAAAGGATTATTGACGAATTGGGCGATTTTGACGAGTTTGGGGGGACTGCTTTCGGCCAACCACTGCTTCCGTACACAATCAATTCACGAACGCGGCACACATAGCCAGGCATGTCAACGAGCGCATTCAAACAGTTTTTTTTTATAGATGTTTGATGCAATGACATTCTCAAAATTTGGACTTCTATTCAAAGGTTGAGGAGGACGAATTCATGTCGCGCCCATCCCGAGCGATAACTTATGCTTCTCTTTCAAATAGTGGACTACGAACCCAGTACCAAGGTAGCTCATTGATTCAAACGAGCAAGACACCAATAGAAGAGGGTTCGTTTCGAGGTTACGGGGTGAGTACAAACAGTAAGGCTACTCTCCCACTGTGATCCATGGTTGCTGAGTACGGGGTGACTTCTCCACCTGTTCACGCATCCGCGCAGGTTCGCAGCTGCTACTAACCAGGGCTACCCTCCTAAGAGTTCTCGGTGGCATCAAGGAATGCTTCCAGCGTTACACAGATCAGCTGAGCAGCTGTTCGTGGCATCGGAATGCCGCCACCATCCCATTCCGGTTTTACAACCGCGCAAATCGCACAAGCAAGCAAGCAAGCACGCAGGTAGGCTTGGGGTATGAGCAGATTTTTGATACTGTGAACTGAGCATGCGTTAGTTTGGAGATGCTGCAATGTAGTAGAGACCTCATTTACGGCATGTTACAGGGCGACGCCATGTTCACGCGAACCATCGGCTGCCTGCAGGAGTGGGCCAGCGCTTACCAAATTGCCTGAGACTGTTTGAAGGTTAGTCTCAAAGGGAGGAAACAGTTCATGATCTACATATGAAGAGAGAAAGGCTCTCCATGGAAGATGGTTGAAGTCGATGTGAAGGCGCTGACATGATGGCTTGCAGGAATTTTGCCTTAATTAATGGCGCAGACTATAGGGCGCCGTGTTTGCCTGCGATGCTTTCTCCCCGGGTACTGGATAATTTGAACTTTCAGCACATTTCAATTCCGTTGGTACTGTACTGTAAGCTTAGCCTACGTGCAGTGAGGCAAGAATCCTCGACTCGTGTGCCAAGCTCCCTGTTCTTGACCAAGCAAGAGGCGCATGACAGCGGAGACGTAGGAGGAACACATACCGCTAGAAGGGCAAAGAATTGGCCCCGCTATCTTGGTAGGAATACTTGTAAATTCCATTTCCTATTTTCCTTCCCTTTGCATACGCCGTGCTCTCGAGAGGCGAAGCCGCGGTTGATGATGAAAGCTTGTCGACGCAGGGCTCCGTAAAAGCACGAAAAATTGAAAAGCAAAATCGGGGCTCAATATCTTTTGCTAGATGCGGAAGGGCCACAAGCATTCTTTGTTGTGGCATGACGAACACTGTGTGAGGAATGCTCCGGTGACCTCGCTTCTGGCTTCTCATTCCCTTCAAAACATCAAGTAAGTTCACGAAGAGCTGGTACAAATCCTGTGTTTGCAATTGCATTTTTGAGGTCATTGATTATTGATATACATATTTCTCATCTTTCATTATGCAATAAACGCCAGTCTATCCTATGCGGCGTCTAAATGGCCACGCGTCCCCTTGTGGTGAATTTTAAAGCCAAGCAATCCATGCTTAACTCCAGACTACCATTAACACTCACAGGTAAGGTAGACTTTTAGATGGTGGATCTAAACAAAATAGCGCGCAGGTCATAGAAAAGCTGCAGAAAACCTCTCGCGCTTTTTGTGTGCTGGGCCGACACACTGAGATGATCCCATCCCGAAAGCCGACCAAGCATAGTTTTTTGCAGGGTTGTTACACCCTCTACCACTGTCCCAATGAACCGAACGAATCCACATTGTAGAATATGATGCTATACATCATCTTACGAATTTGATAGACCATTTGACTTGCTCCGGTCCTGTTCCGACTTTACTGGTGGGGTGAGATTCTGCATTTGATGACTCGGTGACAAAGAAGCGACCGGCGGTAACATTGATGGGGTAGTAGAGCCTACGCTTCCATTTGAAGTTGTTGGTCTGGGAGGAGAATGTTTTGTTGGGGAAAGCCCAGTTACTGCTGGCGGTAAGGCTGAAGAGTGTCCGGGATTTGTGTATTGCTGGTTTGGCAATGCATGGGAGGGAGGAGAAGCCATTGCTTGAGGGGGTGAGGATTTATGAGGTTGCCAAGTGTGCATGCTTGGGGTGCTATGTGGTGCCGGACTGCTAGAATGGGCAAAACTCGCATTTGGATTCGTTTTCGTCATTGGAGTCAAAACTGGAGCTCCAACAAGAGGAGATGAGCGATTGGTAGAATTGTGACGGTTGCCATCATCGCTAGACTCGGGACGCTGCCCACTCAATCCATTGGACGTTGGCGCGGGCACACCGTAAGGGTTCGATGAAAAGGGAGGAGAGCCTTGGTGCGAATTCAAAGAATATTGATTGTTCATGCCATTGCCATACGGCGTACCATTCCCGTTCATGAAGGTATACGCTTGCGGCTGCGGCGGTGGAGGTAGATTCATTGGACTGTTTGGTTGCGGTGACGAGAACGCATGCGCGCTTGATGGCCGTGAAGCACCATATTGTGGCGTAGGAACGGGTGGCTCAGAATGCCCCAACTTTGAGTCCCCCTGAACGGGAGCTATGTATGAGATTGAAGGGGTACTATGGCCAGCACGTTGCGGGTGAGATTGGTGTCCATTGGCCTGAGTGTTAGGAGCAGAGGAGGTCTGGGGCGATGTGCGATGCGGACTTTGGAGTGAGGGTACTTGGCCAGGCTGCCAGGTAGTCATTTGCGGCGTGGCCTTCTGGGTCAGTCGAATCTTTGGGGTATCTTGTCCCTTGGGTGGAGTCGTCTGAGGATTAATATGTGTATTAGAGCCTCCATTTATCGGGACCCCAGCACCCGGTGTGCTGGCTTGCTTTGGTGGAAGTGGTGAAGACGATGATCCAGGCCGATTAATCTTGATTTTGATCGGAGGTTGTGTTTTTGCTCTGACCTCGTCCTCTGCACGACGTTGGCAAGTTGTACAGATAAAATGGAAATCCTCGCGGTCAGCTTCCGTTTCACTGACGCCGACACACTTGCTATGCTGCCAGATATTGCACTTGTCGCATGCAATGCTATGGGTGCCATCGTCGATCTGACCATAAGCACCACAGATGCAATCAAAGATCCAATCTTCCTCCTCGGCAAGCTCTTCGAGTGCTTGCTTTTTCTTCTCTATTTCGGCCTTGAGATGGCGTTCAGACAGACGGCCAGCCCCCGAGTCGATCTTCTTGCTGTCTTCGGATAAGTTTGCAAGTTCCTCTTCGTGTAGAATTCGGCGAGCCTCTCGCTCCTTCAATCTTTGCTCTCGGGTCATCATTCGCGAGTCTCGTTCCTTTTCCAGTTTGAGCCACTTCTCTTGCTCCTTCTTAGCCATAACTAGTTCCGCTTGTCGCTTCCGCTCGTTCTCGCGGGCTTCTTCATCTTGCTTCTGCTGTTCCATCTTTCCTGCTATTCTGCTTGATCGCTTCGCCGTGGCCAGTTTCTCAAGGTTGAGAAGTTCACGTTCTTTTTGTGCCGCCTTGCGCTTACGAGCCTCTTCTTGCTTTTCCAAGAGGGGTAGGAGATCATCGACAATTCGCTTGCGCAATATCTTTTCGTTTGGATCTTTGCTTTTCTCAAAGGAAGCAAGAACTGTGTTGAAGTCATCCAAAGTAACTGCAATACACTCCCATGTCATTCCTCCAAATCCATCATATTCTTCTTTCTCATTGGAGGCTTGATCTTCGGTGTCATCCATGGGCTCTGCTTCGCTCTCAACAGCTTCGGAAACCTTTCTTCTCTTGCTAGCTCGAGCCGCTGCCTTCGCTTTCTTGGAATTCTTTTTAAGCTTTGCCGCCGGAGGGGGGGGGGGAAGGGGGTCGGTGCGGCGGTATAAACGGTTGTCATCGAGCACGATATATGTGCGATCATCCGAGTCCCATCCAAAGGGCTCAATACGCTGTCCCAACTACATTAGCTGGGATGTAAAGCGGGGTGTCATCCAGCAACCTACCCAAATCGTCTGCTCAGTATCCTTCTGTTCCTCCATTCTCTCGCGTATGCGGTCTGGGTTTCCCAACGTCCATTGTGTGAGTTGTTGTAAGATTCGAATCTGATGTTACTAGGTGAATAATGTGCACTAATGTAGACTTCATCTTATTGCTTACCTTGGTGAACACATCGAAGTTATTGAAGCTCGCCGGTTCTTCTTCGACGCCAAATGGATTGCGGAGAGGGGCTTTGGCCACGTATTGTCTTCGTGTATACTCGTCGAATATCTCAGGTCTTTGCAAATTAGCTATAGTATGATGAGGGAGTAGGGGGGTCGGACGTGAGGCCTCTGTGTGATGAGACAAATTTAAGGAGAGCGAGGCCAATCTCAGGGAGGACGGTCGAGTTCGGTTTGAGACATTCCATCTCTAGTTCCTGGACATGCGGTCTTAGTATGGAAGGATGACAATGGAGAAGCATATGATGCGGCTGCCAGGGAGGTACCTCGATATCCAGATTCTCGTCGATCTTGACTGCACGTCCAAACGTGAAAATATATTGTGCGAGGTTTGCAAACTCCCACATATTCCTAATGCGATCAAGCATGCTGGGCTCCTTTGGCGGCTCAACTGTTTCCATCTCCTGGCGGCCTCGCTTCCTGGACGACACCATGGTGAAGTCGGCGGATGGCCTCGCGATGCGATGCGCTGCGAATGTCGTGTCGCAATGGCGGGACGGTACAGCGGAAGTATGGAAGGTTTTGCTCGGTATGCGGTGCTATGGTATGGTATAGTATGGTATGATGTGGTGTGGTGTATGCTGGATGTAGCGGAATGGCTATGTGCAAGGGAGCCAGAGGTTTGGGTCGGCCCTCTTGTCCCCGTTTCCTGGATGATGAGATCAAAATGTCGCGTCGCGAATAATTGAATGGCGACACGTGACCACCGAAATTAACTACGCTTCTAACATTTCCCACTGGCATCATTGGCCATTGAATAATGGCCGCTTGTACCTGAATCCTCAGTGCAGTGCAGTCGTCTCTATGGAATCGCAAGATTTTTGTACGTATGTAATATACGTATCGGCAGGTATTGTACTACAACCTTTTACCTAGGTGGATACAGATAAGCAAGCATACGAATACATACTCGATCTTGCCAGTGCTCAGGTTATTGTTATCATTAATACTGTATTTGCGCTCCACTTCAGCGCCGGCCCTTTCCATCTTTCCATTAATAGCACGCTAGTCCTGTTTGGGTCGCGTGAACCCTGGATCTTTGTGAAATCTGCCTCGTCTGCCTCGTGTCGGAGGCGTTTGTTACAGAAATCCGAACTACCAAGTTCAATCTCACCACCTCGAAAAAAAAAACATCAACATCCGCAGGAACCAAGCACAGCACAGCATAGTACAGGTGTAGAGACGGGCACACTCTCGCTGATTCGAGATACGATGCGCGCCCTCACCATGTTCACGACTTGACGAATACATCCAACGCGCGCTTTGGTCCTCAGAGCACCTCTCGAAGCTAATGCTCTTCTCTGTACGATAATTCTACCAGACGACGTTACAACGACCAGGAACAGACCCGCGGGTCATTGGTATCGGTCACAATGCCTCCTCCAGGCTCCCAAGATCCTGCCAATCCCTCTACCCCTCCACAATCGATACCCTTAAGGGATCTGGCCCGCCCACCGGATTCCGTAGACTTAGGAGATGGGCGGCGACAACACAACCGTGGGAGGAGTCTTTTGAGCGGAGCCTCACGGCCTACTAGCGGACACAACAGTGGCCCTCGATATGAGAGGATCGGCGATGGCTCTCCCAGCCCAACAGACAGAACTCCCTATCGCGCCGGTGGGGTACCACCTCTAGATATGAACACACGTGCAAACGCCCGGACGTTCGAAGAGGTTGAGACTCCCACATCGCCAGTTGGTAATCCTGCAGATTTCCAAGCTGCAATGGGCTTCGCCGGCCTCCTTGTACCGGATATCAGTGTTTCCCATGCTCCCCCGAGAGCAACTTCTCCATATGGAACTGGGGATTATGATGGGACGTCTCCTTATGGTGATGTTGGAGATGACCATCAAGGGTACTTTGCATCAGAGTCAGATAGCATTCCTCTGACTGACCCAAATCATCTACAGCCAGTCAGTGGGACAGAAGCGTATGCATCTGGTGGCCAGCGGCATGACAGATCCGGAAGTTTCCACAGCGTCAATTTTGACACTCCAGGGCCCTCGTCGAGATATAGGAGTTCAAGACTCGGGGATGGACTTGGAGACGCAGAAAATGGGGTTTCACCGCACGGCGGCCGCTCGAGATCCCATAGCTATGGAGGCCAATTAACCCCTGAGAGTCGAAACAGATCACGGTCGCCTTCAACTACCTCAGGGGCATTCTCAAGAGCGGGTTCAATAGTCAGAGCGATGTCTCAGCGTGTTGTCAACATCAGTGGTGAAGCCGAATTTATCGGGGATGTGAGTGCTCGTCGGGAAGCACGTCGGGAGCGGGAAGCATCCAGAGTGCCTAGCATCCCCAGCATGTCAAGTCTAAGTGACGAGTCTGAGACCAGGTTTCAACCCAAGCATAAGGCAAACCCATTAGCTGCGGGCCCCAATTACAGAGCTCATCTCCCCACGGCGCCAGTCGAAAAGGCCATGCGATTCTTTGGCGGTGGAGCAGCTCAGCCGCAATCGACTTGGGAAGAAGAACCGGAAAGACCACCAAATCCTCTGAAGGGCAAGTCTTTAGGGCTGTTTTCTGCTGAGAGCCGGATAAGAAACGTCCTGTGCGATTTGCTGGTGTATCCACTAACGGAACCTATCATTTTGATTCTCATCATGGTTCAGACCGTCCTCCTCGCAGTCGATTCTTCCAGGAATGTTTATACACATCCTCGCCCAGACCAATGGGGTACAAGCCCCATTGACATGGCGGTACTTGCATTGTTCATTATTTTTACCCTCGAAATCATAGCACGTATCATTGTGTCTGGTTTCATTATGAATGCGCCGGAGTATAGCACAGTCGCTCACAAACGGGGAGTGAGGGCTGTCGTGATGGAGAAATATCGGATGGTCTTTGCACCTCAGCGGCAGTCATCTACCAAAGGGCCTCGCCCTTCACCTTCTATCAGCGCCCCTACCGTCCTCCGTTCGTTTACTCAAATGCAGTCGGAGCAGATTAGAACGGTAGAACAAGCTCAGCGGCTCCAGCTAGCGAGACGGGCGTTCTTACGACACGGATTTAATCGGCTAGACTTCGTGGCAGTCGTGGCGTTCTGGATTGCTTTCTTTCTAGGGATCACTGGGGTTGAGCACGGATACCATCTCTACCTATTCCGGATGTTGAGCTGCTTGCGAATTCTGCGCCTATTAGCCCTGACGAATGGCACTGCTGTATGTTTTCAACCCTGTCTTGATTTCCCCAGCTAACACAATCAGATTATTTTGAGAAGTCTGAAAAAAGCCGCCCCACTGCTCGTGAACGTGTCATTCCTCATCGGCTTTTTTTGGCTTCTATTCGCTATTATTGGTGTGCAGAGCTTCAAAGGTAGCTTTGACCGCCAATGCGTTTGGGTTGATGACAACGACCTGCGCCCTTTCAACGGATCTGGCTCAGCTTGGATCCAGGATTTCCAATACTGCGGGGGCCAATTTAACAATAATACGGGAGCTCATGATCGGTGGTTAATCGCTGATCCGAATAATGCGAAGAATCTTGAGGATCTCACCGTCGGTACGAGTTCTAAAGGATATCTGTGCCCCAGGGGTATGTTTTGTCTTCAACTTACACCGACACTGCTACCATATAATGGGACGGTCAGCTTCGACAATATCTTCCAGTCGTTGGAATTGGTTTTTGTCGTCATGACAGCAAATACTTTCACAGATCTCATGTATTACGCCACAGATTCAGACTATCTGGCAGCAGCGCTGTTCTTTGCTGGTGGTATCATGATCATGATGCTGTGGCTTCTCAACTTGTTGATTGCCGTCATCACGTCTTCTTTTCAAGTAATCCGGGAAGAGGGTAAGGCCAGCGCGTTTGCTTCTCACGTGAAGAATATGCTGCCAACGCAAGATGCTGCCTTACCTCGCCGACTAAACTATTTCAAACGTCTATTTGATAAGACTTATTGGTTCTGGATCATCATCATCGCTTACGATATCATATGTCAAGCACTTCGGACTGCTCATATGTCACATTCCCGAGCAGTATTCATCGAGAACTCGGAAATCGTCGTGACACTTATCCTTTTAGTCGAGATCGTCATTCGATTTGCCGTGGATTGGCGAGGCTTTACACGCGACAAGAAGAACTGGGTCGACCTTGGACTTGCTGTTATTACCGCAGTAATCTTGATTCCACCAATTCGCAACTCTGGGCGGCCTTATGATTGGCTCACAGTCTTTCAATTGCTCAGGATCTACCGTATTATCATAGCAGTCCCTGTTACTAGGATGCTGATCACTCTTGTGCTTGGCAATGCGAGTGGTATAGGCAACCTGATGCTGTTCGTCTTTTTGATAACTTTCCTCATTTCAATATTCGCTGTGCAAATGTTCCGTGGGGAATTACCACAAGTCGATGGGAGCGGCAACACTATAAGGACCACTTTCTTCACCATTTACAATACCTTTCTTGGCATGTATCAGATCTTGTCAAGTGAAAACTGGACGAACATTCTCTACAGCGTTACTGCCAACGAAAATGCTCGCAATATGGCTTCTATCGGTGCTGTGTTCTTCATTGGCTGGTTCATCCTCGCGAATTTTATCCTGGTGAATATGTTCATAGCAGTCATTCAGGAGAACTTCGATGTGTCGGAAGATGAGAAACGCATGCATCAAGTCAAAGCTTTCTTGAACAGGAAGGAACTTGGCAGCTCCTCTAGCAACCTCTCGCTGTCCGCAATATTTCGATTCGGCCGTTCTAGGACCACGAAAGACCCGCTAGATTATGGCCCAGCGACGATGGAGATGCTTTTGAAGGATGCTGTTGTCAAGGATTTCCTCGATGATGAGATTGGCCCCCAGCAGCCGGGCACCGTGAATGGGACGACGCCTGCTGGCAACCCACCTGCCGTCAAAGCAACAGGTCTATTTGGCAAAGCATGGGCGAAAGTCAAGGCACGTACCTGGAACAGGGAGCCGAATCCTTTCTATTCGAACATACAATTATCAACCCGGCCCGACGAAAATACCGACGCAAGGACCATGGCCAAAGAAGCTGTCTCCGCGTCAACCCAACGCAAAAAAGCTCAACGAGAATACTTAGCGCGGCACCCTACATACAACAATGCCCTGTTCATATTCAAGCCTACTAATCCAATTCGCAGGTTTTGTCAGCGAATTGTTGGTCCTGGACGTGGGAGTGAACGAATTGACGGTCTGGAGCCAAATAGGGCGGTCTGGTATATTTTCTCTGCCTTCATCTATGCGGCCATCGTAGCAATGGTCTTACTTGCCTGCATCACCACACCTCTCTACCAGAGAGAATACTTCTTGAAGAATACATTCAGTGTTAGGAACTGGTTTGTATGGACTGACATGGCCTTTACCACCCTCTTTTCAATTGAGGCTCTCATCAAGGTCATCGCAGATGGCTTTTTCTGGACTCCTAATGCCTATTTCAGAAGCTCTTGGGGCTTGATCGATGGTATTGTCTTGATTACCTTTTGGATCAGTGTCATCACATCACTGTCAAATGACGGGGCCATATCAAGAGCGGTCGGGGCCGTGAAAGCCCTTCGTGCGCTGAGATTGCTTAATGTCAGCGACAGCGCAAGGGATACCTTCCATTCATTAATTATTGTGGGTGCCTGGAAAATATTCTCCGTAAGTCAAGCTCAATGCTATTATTTGCATCCTCTACTGACCATCAAAGGCCGCTTTTGTTTCACTGTCCCTGCTGATTCCCTTCGCCATTTATGGCCTGAATCTCTTCAATGGACAGATGTTATCCTGCAATGATACTGCCAATCCCGTCACCAACCTCTCGGACTGTTTTGGGGAATGGAACAGTACGCCCGCCAATAACAACTGGACTCTGTTGGCGCCCAGAGCTGTATCAAACTCGTACTTTGCTTTCGATGACTTTGCGAGCTCGCTGTTTATTCTTTTCCAAATCGTCTCCCAAGAGGGCTGGATAGACGTGATGTGGGCTGCCCAATCCATAACAGGCCGAGGTCTTCAGCCGCAAAACTATGCATCTCAAGGAAACGCGGTATTCTTTGTGATCTTCAACCTGCTTGCGACTGTCTTTGTTTTGACCTTGTTCATTTCTGTGTTTATGCGGAATTACACGGAACAGACAGGGGTGGCTTTTTTGACTGCAGACCAAAGGTCTTGGCTGGAATTACGGAAACTTCTCCGACAGGTATCACCATCGAAACGACCGTCCAGTACTGGGGGTAGTAAATGGAAAGATTGGTGCTACAAAAGAGCGGTTAGGAAACATGGCCGATGGCAGCAGGCGATGACTATCGTTCTGGTTCTTCACCTCATCCTATTACTGGTTGAGTATTATCCGGAGCCATATTGGTGGGACAGAACCCGAGACTTTATATTCCTCGCCTTCACGCTCTTTTACCTCGCTAATGTTATTGTTCGAATAATTGGACTCAGCTGGGCACGCTTTCGACGAAGTTCGTGGGATTTATTCTCCATTTTTGCCGTATCCGGAACAATCATTTCTTCGATCTTGCTTTTGTCGAACGAGAATTCACTCGTCTACATTCAGCTCCACAAGACGTTCCTGGTGTCGATCGTCCTCCTCTTGATCCCACGCAATGATGCACTCGATCAATTATTCAAGACAGCAGCTGCTAGTTTGGCTAATATCGGTAATCTGCTAGCCACCTGGTTTGTTCTCTTCCTGGTTTTCGCAATCGCTATGACTCAAACATTTGGACTCACGCGCTTCGGGGAGAATGAGAACAACAATCTCAACTTTAGAACTGTACCGAAGGCTCTGATCTTGTTGTTCCGCATGAGTTGTGGGGAGGGCTGGAACCAAATTATGGAAGATTTTGCCTCTATTGAACCACCTCTTTGCGTCAATGACGAAAACTTTTTCAAGAGCGATTGTGGAAGCTTGTCCTGGGCAAGAGCTCTATTCATCTCCTGGAACATCCTCAGCATGTACATTTTTACCAGCTTGTTCGTCTCGCTCATATACGAGAGCTTCAGTTACGTATATCAACATTCAAGCGGACTTGGGAAAGTGAGTCGAGAGGAAATCCGACGATTTAAGCAAGCATGGGCAACCTTGGATCCAGATGGGACTGGTTTCATCACCAAAGAAGCGTTTCCTCGCCTTCTTGGCGAGCTTTCTGGAGTCTTCGAAATGCGAATATACAGCCACGAAAACTCAGTACAGCGGATCTTGGAAGATATACAATCACAGCCGAGTAGTGGTAGAATCAATTCAATGGCTACAGCCAGTGGGGCTAGTGGTGTGGACTTGAAGGCTCTGAACAAGAGATTGGCGCAGATCGACCCGCATCAGGTCAGACTCTCCAGAGCTCGGTACAACCTTTTCTTTGAGGAGGTCATGGTCTCTGCCGATGTTGACCGAGGAATATCCTTTACTACTGTCCTGATGATCTTAGCTCACTACAACGTTATTAGCGACAACAAAAGTCTTAAGTGAGTTTGTTGAAGTCCTTCGCGGGTTATACTAACAACTGTAAAGGCTTGAAGAATTTCTACGTCGTCGGGCCCGTTTACAACGAGTAGAAGAAGAAGTCCGCAGGCGCATTGTCCTCGGGTTCTTCGACACCATGTAAGTTACACGCATGTACGAGACTTCTCTTATACTAACATTGGTGAAGGTACTGGTCTCGAAGATTCAGGAAGCATCTTGAGAGGAAGAGATCCGGTCGTATGACTGATATTCCACAGCTTGGCCCCGAAGTCTACGTCGACGATGAAGAGGACATTGGAAAACAGGCCAGAACAAAAGTGTCCCCTCTGTTGTCTCCAATGGATATCAGTGATCCCCGCAGTTCTTTCATTACGCATGGACTGGATGGCGCGCGTCGCCAACGAGGAGAATCAGTTGGTGTCTTCGGAGGACCGCTTTCACCTGGCAGTCCAGGAATATCTCCACAACTTTCACCCCACCGGCCAACAAATTCGGCTTTTAGTTTTGAAGGCGGGGATACTGTTGTTGCAGGATCGGCAGGGAGCAGCCGACGTGGCAGCGCTGTCAGTGCTGAGAACGTGCTCGAGGTTCTCGATAACTCCGCGTGGGGAGAGAGCATCAGAAGAAGTTTCACGATGAGACGACCAGGCAAAGGAGGAGGTTCTCGATAGGATGTTTTACGGGTTGGATGACGATGTGATGAGCGAGGATGATGGCGCACATATTTGGGCTTGAACAAGAAACGAGGGATTGTTTAACTAGAACTGGATTTGATCGACCGGGCGGAGGTCGCATGCTGGGTTTTTGGAAGGCGCAAGAAGGTGTTGGTGGTATCACGGATGCATCATGTCTTTTGTTTCGAAATATCCTACGGGTGCGCTGTAAATAGGTGGGACAGGGCGAGGATTGGTTTATAAGGTCATGCGATGTACACTGATGTATGTACACAGGTACTTCGCGGGATGAATGGAGTGTTTCCTTGTTTCTGATGAGCATAGCAAGGAGTCTTCAGAGTCAGAAGGGAGAGCCATTTTGCTCCTGATAACTAATGAGTATGTTTGAAACAAACCGAAGCAGTGTTAAATGTACCTGAGGAAGCCAATCACTAGCAATGACAGATGTCACTGTTTCGACACATGTTTGAGAACACATAACCATACGTCAAGTTGGCCGTTGAAAGTTTCCTCAAGACATTTGCCAAACTGCGGTGGACTGGTGCGGATCATGTCAGTTTTGTCATCGTACCACAAGCCTTCTGCGATTTTGCTCAAGCCAGCGTGTGAGAAGTGAGGAGTATTTAAATCTGCAACATCGTGAACTGCTTAGCACGGACCTTGGCTTGTGTCAATCCCTTGCCAGCCCCCTGAGCGATAGCGGGGCGAAGGCTGATACAGCCGATAAGGGGCGTGGTGGGGAGGATGCTCGGCATGAAACTCGTCGCAAGCGTGGTTCAGGATCCTAAGGACTTTTGGCGGTCCTATGGCGGTCCTAGTGCTACTATTCAATACCAGCTTTCAGGAACAGGACAGAATAGCCGCATTTTCCGTTTGATATACATGGAAGGCGGAGGCAGTGGGGATCTTGGTTAAGTGGCCCAAGGTCCATGCTGGTTTGAGATGTCGTGAGAAAGGTGGTGGGCTCGGATCTCTGGTGTCCATCGGCCAGCAGTCTGGAGTGCGATTTGTGTGAGCATGTCTCGGGGTCGCTGATCCTGTTCGCAGCTGAGAGAGGTGCGAGAATCTTGCCCTGCCGTGCAGCATTGGCAATAATAATGGACGTCAATAACTCTGCGAACGCAGCATGGAATGGCTTGAGGATGGGATGGGTGGCTGTGGAGTTTATTGAGGGAATTGTGAATCGTTCACTGGGAGGCCTCTATTTGGGCCACCGCCACCCTCGATTCCTCGGTCTCCATGAGGGCCTGGCGGGCCTGGTGGGCCTGGTGGGCCCGTAGACTGGTCGTCATCCGGGCTGCGTCACTCACTACAATCGTAGTACTTACGGAGGTACTTCGTACGAAGTAGTAGTGCTGGAGTGCGTGGTGGAGTGCGTGGCGGACCCATCGACTGGCCCCTAACTCGTAACTTCCCTTCCCTAACTTCCATCCACCCCATCCTAGTACTGTACCACCTTCCGTACGGTACGGTACCTTGCAGCTGTGTCCGGGGCGTGCCTGGTGCCCCCTTCTCGTAACAGCAGATCACCACCAGCACCTCTTCCATCCTCGCGTGCCCCTCACCGTTACGCATCATTTTCTCCCACTCGCCCCTGTCCTCTTCCTACACCTTTCCCTCTCGGGCTCCTCTCCCACCATTTTGTAACACGGCTCGCATGGACAGAAGCCACCATGGAAGAATGTCAGCGCACGAGCACGAGGCAAGGTACCTCGGGGCCAATGCATTGAATTCTGCAACTCGCTCATACTCCACACCAATTATTGCATTCTTGTCTTGTCACCGTCCCCTTCTTCTCAACCCCTTCTTACCCTTGATATCCGAATCCCTGGCCATCTCGATTCTCCCTGAACTTCTTTTCTATTCTCGGTACTGCAGGGGAAATCCTAGCGTGGTGAACAAGTGCCACTTAAGTACCAGGTGTGCGTACGTCGGATTGATTGTTTTCCAATTTACATTCGTGTCGAGCAGTCTCTGGATCGACAGGTCTGATAATTACCCTCTGCCCCAAGCAAACTGCATTATTAAAGTCCAAAAGACTCGTCACTCGTTCAGTTGCTTTACGTACCGTACCCTTATACTCATAATTATCATCGAGGCTGCGCCATCGACCACTGCAATACTGCACCTATACAATTATACTTCTACAAGAACCTTGATTGAACTTTTTGTTTCAAAGTCCGGTCTTCAGTAGGACAAATATATTGCTCATCCATTGTCCTTCCCATCATCCATCTTCCATCATCCAGCCTCTCACTTCTATCAACAACCTACTTTCAATCACCAACCTCTCATCAGTCAACATGCGCACCACACGTTTCCAGTCTGTCTCTTTCTCCAGCATCCGGACCTCTTTCCGTCGCTCTCGTTCCCCATCCGACAGTTCTACGATGTCGAGCAATCGATCCTCCTATGCGTCAAGCTCTTCTTCACCAGTCAACACCATCAATGCTATCATGCACCGACAGCCCTCGATGGTAGATATGGAGGAGGAAAAGAAGACTTTCCCCACCGGACTCGAGGTCTTGGAGCCCCGTCCCATTGTCTACTGGGGTGGCTTGGAAGAACGAATGGGTTCCTTGTAAGGCAGTACCAAGATTGATGGATCGATGAAACGAAAAGAGAGGCGTAAGGACAGCAGGAGACTATGGGCTTGTGGATTTCACGAGGGGTTTGATATTTGGGGACAGTGCGGCAGGATCGATGTCAATTATGACGGCGTTTACATGATTCTTACGGCTTGGATATATGGGCAGGCTTTTTAACGGTTACGATGGCGATCGGGAGTTTGCTTTGATGTGGTTGTTTGGTCGGAGTCTGTCGGCCAGCGTGCTCGACGTCCAGGGGGGGTTGGTCAGGTTTCTGTTACACATGATTTTGTCATGAAAATTTTAAAACTTCCAACTTAGCAAAGATTCAGTTCTCCCAAATCAAAACATATTCCAAGTGAAAATGTGTATATGGTAACCTCGAGATGAATTCCACACATACTTTCGGAAGTGCGGTTCGGGCTCTGCAGGAATTTTAGGGCGATCCAGTCTTCACCGCCGGGATCGCAGCTGCGATCCAGGTGGCGGAAAGTTGCACACTTATCAGCTTGATACTTTCCTAACTCGTTTGAAGAGGGTAGGCTTTATGAATAATGTCTACGTCTACGATGCCACCTCTTAACGGCTCCGCGCTTGATTCTACGGCTGAAAGTTTTCATGATGCCTCAAGTCCGCGGGCATCCGAGCTCGGCTCAGACACACAAGAAAATGGCATGACGAGGTCTCAAGCTTTGAATTTATACGCCTCCCACTTCCTCTCTACATGGAATATTAGAACTTATGTGAGTATTTGGCTCTGATTGACCTTTTGAAAAATGTTCTAATATCTTAGCAGGAATTTGCAGCGGTGAGAAACTCGTTCTGGGCCACGGAATAGCCAAATTGACGGTTCTAGATCATTTTCACGGCAGCTGCATACCCAGATACTCTTGTAGCTTCCTCAATACGGTAATTCGCTCCTTCTCTCCTTCAATTGAGATCATCTAAATTACGAGTGACGGTCGTAAAGATGGGATACAACGTCCTATTTTCCAAGGTGAACAGTGAGATTATTTCGGGAAATGAGACATTAAATGGTTGTACGCACGACGGGTAGTTTTTTCTTCAGCCGTTTGAGCGACTCTGCCACTAAGATCGAGTTCGATCTTCTATGTGCTGGTATGCCAAACGTTACAATACTTGACTGACCTGTTCAGGGGCATCGTGAGAACGCTAGCTTCGATATGCTTTGCATCAATCGTAGGAAGATGGGTTGACGATGCTCCCCACCGGCTGAAGACTCTCTCAAGTACTATTACCGTCAACAGGATCTCAGTCATCGCGGCATCAGCTCTCTGGTTCTTCATTGTTGGGACTGGAAATGGGACTCAAAAACCACTCGGTAATAATGATTTGCTTACATCCTCGATTACACCGACTCTAAAAGGTTTAATGTTCACGTTGATTCTTCTGCTGGGAATATTCGAAACTCTCAGCGCAAATGGCAATTCACTCTCAATGGAGCGAGACTTTGTCGTCACCGCGGCAGACCCCGACGGCCAGCCTTATGACCTGACGCATCTGAATGCCGTAATGAGGAGGATTGATTTGATATGTAAGCTCATAGCTCCTATCCTCATCTCGGTCATGGTCTCGTCGACGAGCGTCAAGATCGGAGTTTTGATTGTTGGCGGAATGAGTGGCGCTAGCTGGGGTATCGAGCTGCTTTGTGCAAAACGGGTTTGGGATATCAACCCGAAATTGAGAACCTTGAAGTCAAATAGTCCGTCGGTGGACATTCAAGATCCGAATGAACTGCCTCAAAGGCCAGCTCCACACAGTACTTGGCACAAGGTTTCTCGAGGAATGCGAGGATATGCACAGGATTTCAAGAATTACTTTTCTTCTCCTGTCTGGATCCCGTCTATGTCTCTATCCCTCCTCCATTTATCAGCTTTGGCATACAGCGCTACCTTTATAACCTTCCTTTTGAACGTCGGCTTCTCCTTGGATCTGATCACCATTGCCCGGGCAGCTGGAAGCATTGTGGAAATCAGCAGTGAGTGAACTGCGTGCCTTTCGTTTTTGGCGACCCGCCCCTGCCCAATTTTATGCTGTACATTTCTGTCATTCCTGTGTTTAGCTCAAAACGGGAAATTTGTCCTCCTTCACAGCTGAAACTTCTCAAGAAGTAATCACTGATTCACCATTGTTCAGGTACTGCTGTAACGCCAGTCGGAATTCACTATCTATCAAAAGCAAAGAACCATGGAAGGTTTCGTGGCGTGGACAGATTGAGCGAGGACTCTGAAGGCTCAAGGGCCGCCTTATTAGAAGCCACTCCGGAACAACAACCAGGGATTGAGACCGGACTTGAGCGATTGGGACTTTGGGGTTTGTTCTTCCAGCTATCCAATCTCGTGCGTTCACAACTTTGCCAGTCCTTTTTGAAATATATCTTACTAATAACGATGTTGAGATACCGGTCGTGCTGGCTCTTTGGTGTCTGGCATCAAATATGGCCGGGAACAGCTTACTCCCAACTCTTGCATCCCGCTTCATCGGGCCTCTCCCATCTCAACCAATTTTAGCATTCATCCTATTCTTCTTCCTCTCGATTTCGCGACTTGGCCTCTGGATCTTCGACCTCACTACTCAGCAACTCACCCAAACCATGAATGCGCCATCCCAACTATCTGCCTTCACGGGTGTAGAATATAGTTTCGTTTCGCTATTCGAACTTGCACAACATGTTATTACCATTATGCTGCATCGACCAGAACAGTTCAAGTGGCTTGCGCTGATGAGCTTTAGTGCAGTGGGAATTAGTAGTATTGCTTATGCTGGCGTGTGTAAATTCTCAAAATGCTTTACTTCTTTGCCTGGAAAAATCACAAGATTCACTCTCCTTCCTCATTCTCTCACAAGTCTTGGGAGATTCTGAGAAGGACAGTGAATCTTGTAACTTTCCCCCGGCACAAGCTCTAATCCTGGCTGATCAAGTCATACTAACTTCACGAACTTACAGTGGGTCCGGAAGATGAGAGGACATCTAGTTCATTGGGAACGCATAGAAAAGGGATGCGTGTGTGTCAAAATTAGACTTGGCCATGAGAGATGAGTTTGGGTTATGGATATTTTGCTTGGGTATGTTGAGGCTACTAGGCTTCAGAGATTGGACATCTTATCGCAGTCACCCTTTTAAAGGAAATAGGTAGGTAAACTTGCTTCCAGATCGAGAAAATCCTAATAAGACAGTTGCCGTACGGGACTTTATAACTGTTGGGGGACGCTCCTACCTCTCTCGATGCGTACTTCGCCAAGGCTTACTCTTGCCATCACTCCTTCCGTTATTCGATAGCTACTCTTTCACACTGGAAGGCTTCTTTCCCAGCTTGTCTCCTGGACTTTCCCCTTTTTTACCCTTGTCATGGGAGAGTAGCGAGTAGCATTCCAAATTTGCCACTTGACCTGAGTATCTGTACGCTCGACAGCACACCAAACTCGCATGACTTTACCTACTTCTTTCATTTCCTCTCATGTCCCATGGAATTGCTTCCATGTCCTCCGTTATCAAAGTTGAGTGGTTTCATGTATCCACTGGCCTGGATATTTGCAAGTACCAAGTGAATCCGATCAAATAATAGACATCTCTTTTCTTCTATTCTCCTAGTATACCAGGTTCTGTAGATGCAATTAGGGACGAGTTTAGGATGGTAAGGGGCGAGACTAGCTATTCCATCCATGTGAGTCAAGCCCGTTGGATCATTCCCTGTGCTGGGAATCACTCACTCGTCAGTCACAGTGATTCCAGTTCCTATCATTATTCACAATCAAATCGGAAACCACAAAAGCCTCAAATTTCCTGTTTCCAGCCAGGCGATCTTTTATTATGGAATACTTCATCATCTAATCAAACAAGTCCTATTCCGAGCTCTGCTGATATCTGTCGTCAAAGGTTTACACAACCGATTCAATCCATGGCAAGATCGAAACCCATTACCATTACTGAATCTGAGCGTCAACATCCCAGCATAACCCTCATCCATAACGGAAAATCAATTACGTGGTGTCCTCGTCCCAACCGACTTCTGCCCCCGCACCCACTTGCGCCCCCTTTCCTTGCCATTGTCCCAGATATAAAAGAGCAGAAGAAGCCCAAGAAACTCGGGATACAGAAGACTATCCGAAAAATAATGGTGGCTTTGCGTATCAAAGGCCGCCAGAATGGAGTGCAGGTCCACCCTGCAGGGGAATATTCTCCCGACAACCAAGCGTTACTTAGAGGCCCGCTGTCTGGAAGTCCTTCTCCACCGGCGATTGAAGATTTATCGAGACGGAATAGATTTGACACCCAAGCTCCAAAGAGAGATGGACCGCCTCGTTTGACTCTGGACGATGGGGCTTTCGGGAGAATCACACCAACTTTTATTACCCGGATCGCACGGGGGAACACATCAATGCCAGCCACAAATCCTCTCGAAGGTCCCACTTCTCAGCGAGGGCGCCGGATTCTTAGTCGGTCAGAGCTTGCAATATCTACTTCGCCACCTTCAAGTTTATTCGATGCCAAAGAAGAAAAGAAACCTAAAGTCATCAGGCGAATACCGGGAATGAGATCCTTAACCGGCCAAGAGGGTGGCAACATGGACAGTGTGGAAGGCGAGGAGTATGTCGATATACGCTCTGTAGGATCCACCGTGAGCATCACTCTTCAGGGCAGCTATACGGATCGATCACAGTTGGCGAGCCCTGCTGCGGCCAAAGTGGCCGCTGACTGCCGCGAACGAGTGAAGCCACCATCTAGACGACTGTTTAAGCCCAGCGTGGAAAGGATATCAGAAATAAGTTCAGAGTGTAGCCAGAGCTCTCACCAATTTGAGGCGCAGATAGAAACTGAGCAAGAAGGTGACTGCAAAGACGAGGAGCCATTGAGGTGTTTGATGGAAGAATCTCTACCAGAACTGGATTCGTACAAGACCACTAGATCTGTAAAATTATCAGATACCATGAAAGAAGGCTCGATCGATGAGTGGGAATTTTCCATTCCAGGATCTTTGTCGATGGCGTCTCGTTCTCAAGTGAACGCCTTGCTCCGGCGCTGTGCCACGACCGACACAAGAACTGAGGCGGCCCAGTCTTTCGACGACATCGACGACTTTATGGTGAAACCAGCATCTTTAATACATGGTGAAAACGTCGAGGGTACTCCTCCAGATCCAAGCGCATCTTTAATTATCGAGGATGATTACCTTTCACCGTTGTCTTGGAATATTCTTGACCCATCTGGCTCTCCACCGATACCAGGATCCTGGCCAGCGATGCCGGCATTCTACTTCTCACCAGACTCTCCACCAGCATCTCCCTCATCGCCAGATTCAATGTCTGACAGTTGGCAAGGACTTCCAATGTCTAGTCCAATCCCAATTCCTAGTTCGACATCACGCGTCCGCATGCGCGGAGGAAGCGGAGGAAGTGCGCTTGGGCTCCTCAGCGCCAAGAAATACAAGCCGAACCTAGAAAACGGAAAGAAGTTACTTGATCAGAAGATCGGCGGTTTTGACAGCTTCGTTACTCTTGGCTGGGGAAGAAACATGACATACAGGGAGTTCTCTGTCAGGATGAAGAAGAGAGCAAAGCTGGAAAAGAAGCTCGAGAAGGAGAAAGCGGAAGCTGAAGCGAAGAAGGCCAAGGAAGAGGCAAAGAAAGTAGAGGAAGGTACAGGAGCGTTGGAGGGAGTGATAAGTAAGGTGAAGGGGATGTTCAGCAAGAAGAAGGATGGTGGTGAGGCTGAGGACGCTGCAGGAGCTGGGGAAGCTGGGGCTGACGCTGTTGCTGCCGGATCGTGAATTTACGAAAGGAAACGTATTTTTGAAATATAGCATCGCAGGGTATTATTAACGAAGATTTTGCAATAGAATTGATAGCGACAAAATACTTAAGGGGCCTCCTCGGGCTACTCATATCCACAGGCTGGCCACTTAGCTTCGAAAAACTGAAATAGTGACAGTACGGAGAGCCACCAATGACTTCTGTCCTATTCCACTCAATTGACGATGAAGGGGTATGAGTAATATGCCAGCTCAGAGGAAGCACTTGAGAGGCGGTCAGGGACGACACGTGGTTGTGGAGAGCCCCGACTCCAGTTTCAGGGTTTGAAATAACAACGAGTCAGCACACGATAGACTGACATGGACATTCATTCAGTTTACCGGCAGAGTTGGGGGCGGGAGAGGAAACTTAGAAAAATATCATCAAGAATATTAAGCCTCATGATCGATTGCTGTACCCCTTTCTTCGGGTCGGTTAAATCCACGATAAGAGTTCTGGTTGCTAGGCCTACAATCAGATGTCAACATAGCTGCCGGCTGGGCCTGCAGAATTGATGCAGCAGCACCAATGACCAAGACCAAGAAACCATACTATCTGTCGCCTGCATAATACACTTCTCCCATATTCCCATTTCTGATTCGAGAACTAAAAATCTACGTCGAATCCCCTGCAACGCTAATAACGGTTTAGTGCGTCTTGCGTCCCCGAGCCAGGAATCTGAGGAGGTTGGGGAGGCTGGGAAGGAAGATTAATCTTCAACCACCCTCTTTTAAGTGCATTCCAAGTCTCCAATTCCGTTCCCCCCTCCATTCCTCATACATACTCATACACATTCCGAAGAACTCTCTAATTCTAGTGTTTTTTGACTCTCGTTGTCTTGTCACAATCGATTGTCGATAAGGTCCGAATACACTCGTTTGTCTTAGAGCTGCGTGAGCGGGGTTCTGGTGGTTGCTCACCGCCGATCAGCAACTGAAGAGTTCCTGTCCAGAAAAACGGTATCGACATCGCCAAAAACCACTCAATTCGAATTCAGCATCCCTCATTTTCAGCATGAGGATCTCACAAGCGCCTCCAGCTCTTCTGTCCCTTCTCCTGGTCGCATTATCAAATATCGACACCGCTCAGGCGTGGCCGGTTGGAGCGTTTGACTTCAACGCCTTGCTTGGAAGAGATACCTGCGTTTCCTACTGTGGCGCAAGCAATCAGTACTGCTGCACGGCGGGCACAGTTTGCACAACACTCCAAAATAACGTCGCGAGCTGTGTAGCAGGTGTTGCTACAAGCGCTGCGGTAGGTGTAGCGGGTGGTGGAGGATGGGGAGTTTACACTACAACCTGGACGGAGACCGATCTCGTTACTCGTACGAGCACATATAGTAGCAGCTGGGCTGCACCTACGAGCGTGGCACCAGTTGCACCAGCACCAGTTATATGCAACACGAATCTAGGGGAAACCTCCTGCGGACCAATCTGCTGCGCAAGCAACCAGAGGTGCGCTTCTTCTGGGCAATGTGCAGCGAAAAGCTCGAGTGGAGACTTCGTCGCAACCTCTACAGCAGCAGGTTCCTCTTACTCTGCACCTCTGCGACCCACGAGCGGTGGGGTCTCAACTCAAACGTCAACTGCTTCTGCAACTACGACCCAGCCATTCATTCCTCCTGCAACTGCGAGCGGAAGCTCACTTCCAATCACATCCAGCAGTGGCAGCAAAGGGCTGAGTCCGGGAGCAATTGCCGGAATCGTCATTGGTACAATCGCCGGTATTATTCTCCTACTCCTCATCTGCTTCTGCTGCATCCTCAGGGCTGGTTTTGATGGGCTGCTCGGACTCTTTGGCCTTGGGAAAAGGAGACGCAGATCAACCGAGAGGGTTGAGACTGTTGAGCGATACTCGAGACATGGAAGTGGAACTGCCTCACGAAGAGATACCCACACGGGCTGGTTTGGGATGGGAGGAAGAAGGCCGGCATCAAGCAGAGTCAGAGTCGACGAGAAGAAGAAGTCCAGCGGATTTGGTGGCTTAGGAGCCGTTGGTGCGGGCTTGATCGGTCTCGCAGTCATATTGGGATTGAAGCGGAAAAACGACAAGAAGCCTTCGCATGCAGCAGTATCGGATTACAGCAGTACCTACTACTCAGATTCGTTTACAGGAACTAGCGCAAGTAAGTATAACAGCTTCAAAATATGAGAGACCACGACTGACAAGATTATAGGCAGTGAAAGTTCAGACCGAAGAACGAGGGATACAAGAAGAACAAGAGATACACGGCACTCGCGGCATTAAGAATGCACATTTCGTTGTGGATATAATTATAAAATTTGTTTTGCATGGTTTGGTTAGCGATCATAAGGAGTTGCTGGAAATTTGAAAATTATGGGAAATGCTGGATGAGAGATTTGATGTCAATATACCAAAGTTTGTGAACGAAGAGATGAATTGAAGCAGAAGGATGATCCATATGCAGACCTTTGTATATGCACTTATGGTCTGCGCATGGGGTGTAATAACTCATACTGAAATGTAAAATCTCAGGGCAACTAATGAACTCATTGCATCGTGCACTAGTGACTGGCAGTCTTGTGAATTTACCTCGATTCGTGGGGCCAGTTCCGTTTTTCAAATACTCGTTGGGAAGATTTTGGATTCGCGGTGCACCATGGGAGCAAAAAGTCTCACCGGCATATAATGGAGCTAGAAGGTGATTTGCAAGATTTTCGTTCTGATCCTCTCGCTAGGTAACATGCAAAGCAACCTTTATGCTCCCCCAGAGACGTCAGGAAAGAAAACATCCATGGCCAAACCCGCTCATTCGTCTTCAATGTTGCCCTTCTCCGAAACATACAGACCATCCAAGAACTATTTTTACAAGTCAGCTCATATTCCAACCTCCCTCCAAGACATTCCGATGCTTACCTTCCGGATATCCTTGTTGCGCACTCTGCAGATTTGTTGGATGTCGGCCGCGCTTTGTGAGACGTTCTCGAGAGAGTTACCGAACAACTGCAGCTCATCCTTCTGGTTCTTTGAGGGCTCGACATCGACACCTGGTTGCATGACGACTCTTCGGACAATCTTCTCGCCAATAAAGTTTCTGTAGCATTTTCCGTCAGCCTTTTGCCCTCAATGCACAACGCCTCTTCCCAGTATCAATTTTACACCTCCGATTGGTCCAGTTCTTGAAGAATTTTGTAGACATACCGGATCTCAACCTCAAACAGACCGGTCTCGGAGTTCTTCTCGACGTTGACGTTGATGGGGAAATGTGCGTAGACGTATCTCATCTTGTACTTGAAGCCCTTGGTGACACCGATGATCATGTTGTTGATGAGGGTACGGACGGTTCGGAGGGTTGCGACGTTCTTTCGGGCACCGTGGTGCAGCTCAATGTTGATGACATCCTTCTTTGGGTGCGAGAAGTTGACTGCCAAATGGTTGAGGTTCTTGGTGAGCTTGCCTATTCCTCCGTCAGCCCCTCTTGCTCTCCTGTCTTTCTCCCAGCTTCAATTGTTGCATACCTCGTGGTCCTTCGACGGTGACAAGTCTAGACTTGATGCTGACCTTGACTATTGTGCGAAGCTGATCAGCAATTGTTCTTCGTAGTTGCGAATGCGCCCCGATCTTCCTAAAGTTTGCCAGCGCTGTGCGACCAATCCTAGCAGGGAATATTTTACTCACCACCCTCGGGGACGTTCAAGGTCTCTTCGGAATGAATGTACTTCATTTTGGACCTTCCGTTTGTCGTGAATGTCGAAGGGGAGAATGGCGGTACTACAGGTCGCTGTAAAATCGTAAATGTGCGTGGGAAAATTAACGAGATGTGGCTAACCCGAAGCCATCTAGGTGGGGAATATCATGTGACCATACAGATTGACTAGGCCAGGCTCGCGATGGACAGAAAAAGCGGCACTACCTAGGTAATTATTGCCATGTGTTAGTTACCCAAAATTGATCATGCTCTACATCAAGTTATGATTATTCAATATAGAAAGATAGGATTGAAGCACCATTGCCCAGATGTTTACGTATCGCGCATTCCCGGCTTCCAGCTATTTAATGGAACAGCCAACATATTCTTTACCCTAAATTTTATGATCAAGAACTTAACAGCCCGGATACATCATCATGCTATGAATGAAAGCAAGTCCGAGAGTGGCCAAGTCTTAAGTTTTCTAGTCTCAGTTGAGAATTCTCATTGTTTCATGCACGCTTGATATCTAATCATTCAATGCCCAGAGAATGCTTTTTTTCATACTCCGTCATGCCGTTGCAACACCGCCACGCCAGTTCAACCAACCCTCTAAATGCCCCTCTCAGCATAGCTCTTAATCATTCCCTCCAAAGAAGGATCGTATTCCACCAAAGAAACCTTGCCAGTAGTCTCATCAAGAACAGTATTTGCCTGAACGAATACTTTTCTTGGCTGCTTGTTTCTGAGAACCTCGTTTCTGATCTTCTCACCCCAGAATACCGGCTCCACCTCTGTCATCTCGTTGTAGAACTTAGTGCCGGTCTCAACGTTGGCGGTGGATTTGTAAATGTGCAACTTCTGAAGGTAACTTTCAACTGCCTTGCGTCCTGCTGTGGTAATCTTGTTACGATCAATCTTGATCGTCAAGTCGGAAAGGTCGTCGTTCTTGTAGTCCAACTTGCAGAACTGGTCTGGTGACTGTAAGAAACACTTCAGAATGCTGAATCGGGCTTGAGAGTGCGCTTGGCCCCATTTGCGGCTCTTAGGGTCCCACAGCTCCAAAGATGCGATGCCAGCTCGTGCCATTGAGAGATAGGCTGCATAGAGTACGTCTCCAGCCTCGCCATCCATATCCGCAGTTCCGTCACCGAAACCAAAGATCTTTAATATCTCGAAGTCGCAGCTCAACGCCATAGCGACAGTTTCAGCACGACACTCTTCATAGCTCGAGGCAATGCTTCCAAATACAGAGCCCCAAGTTTGACCCGGCTTGTAGTAGGTAGTTATTGGCTTGTTGGTAACAGGGCTGATGGGAGGGTTCTTTGGATCGAAATTGTAGACACCTGGCGCAGTTTCCTGAAGCAATTTGCCAGTACCATGACCTAGTAACATTGAGGAGTTAGTCTTATCCCAAACAAGAAGGCTTCGGGGTTTTATTTCCTCTGTGGGGAGCAAACAGAGTAAAACGGAGTACATAAGATGAAATTGAAGGGGTTTGGGGAGCATATGAACAATGCTTACCCAGCAGCTCATGGATGCCAACTTGGACCTCGAAAGCCGCGTCGCGGTACTTTTGGTAGATGGGGAGATCTGCTTCGGAGATGAAAGGGATTTTCTCATTGGGTGCCTTAGCACTAAGCACATTCCCAAGTGAGACGTTTTTGAAGCCCTCCGATTGCCGAATATCATCGTAATTTGGCTGATATACTGGTCAGCTACATGACTCAAAAGACAGGGGTGCCTGAAGGACTGGGGGAACATCTCACAATATTGATTCCAGCTGGGATACCGGAGCCAGCGAAGGACAGAACCTCTAGACTAGTGAAATCCGGGCTTAGGAACTTGTCCTTCTCGAAGTCATTAGACCACGGGAGCTTTGGGATCATGGATTCTGCGGCATCAACAAGCGCACCAAACGCACGGGTGCGCTCTAAATTGACAGTGGCCGCAAAACCTGAGACGAATTAGTATGAGCGAAATATTTGACTATCGTAAGGATTTGAGTGCAAGGTTTCACAAATGTCCACCCCCCGGGAGAGATGATCATGAAACTAGCTATACTCAACTTCATAATCATCTCTCATAAGGGTGAGAAATTGTAATTATTGAGCTCTTGCACGGCATCTTCTGCGACATGGGTCGAAGACGTGACATACCTTCCCATTCGCCTCTCACGCCGTGTGGATCCCTATACGTCTCGACAAACCCGATGTTCGACTCGACCATTGGCCCCTTGTCGCGAATCCAAAATCTTTGACTGTTCTTGAATGCTTCAAGAGACCCCTCTGCAAAAGACTTTGCATAAGCAAGCTGCATATTCTTTTGATTTTCATTAGCAGCATTCTCAGCAGCCTTCTTGTGGTAAGCAGCGATGACACCCATCTCCTTGGAGTAGTCACCATAGACTAGCTGCAGCCTTTTGCCCTTCAAAGAGCCGCTATCGATCTCAAATACGGTCTCTTTCCCAATATCACCGCCTCCTGGAGGGACTTGGGTTACTGCCGACGCGATTAACAAATCAAAGTTACCATCAGGGCTCTTTCTAAGTCTAGTGTTCTCCTACTTAATATTAGCAATCTACCATATGCAAATACACGACCACCATCATCGTCGAATGGAGGTACACCTACCACGAGGAGTCCCTTCTTCTCCAAGAAATCTGAAATGGCCGTGATATCTGCCTTTGTAATGCCCTTCGAATCAGGATAGTACTGCGAAAGATAGACAGTCAGTATTTGTATTTGAGGACAACCGAAACCATGCATGATTTCAAGTGAAAAGCGCTGGCAATTCCAAGACTTGCTTGGAGCAAGATTTCAGGGCTATGGTGGTAGAAGAAGTCGGCGAACGCTACGGACTCACAGTGGTCATATGTCCTATAAGACTTTGGGTCAGCATTACGGATGTGTGTGGGGCAGTTATTTTGAAGCGATGTTCAGTATAAACGTGAACATGGAGCAAAAAAAATCACTGTCCCGCTTAGAATGAGAGTGTGATACAAGTCCCGTACCTTCATCCAGATATCTGTACGGAAGTCAGTATACATTGTAAAGAGCATTCGAGGAGTCAAGAAGCCAGGAAGCTGTGAATACATGATTCAAAAGTCCCGCTCCACGGGATTTGAAAGTCAGGAAGATACTGACCCCAAATGCATGATCCCAGAATTATCACTCGAGAAAATTGCGCCCTTTGTGGCTTTGTAGTATTCGCTAGCCTTGGGAGAAATGGCGGCTAGCGCATCGAAAGCCTTCTCATCACATCGAGGTACGAACTTCGAGTCACCGAAGCCCTTGTAGTTTCCGCAATTGCCCAAGAATTGTGCCGCATATTGCAAGAAGTATTGTAATTCCTCATCGCTAATACCAGCCTTCTGCTGGATAGCTTTCCAGTCGCCATTTGAGGACTTGTACAACTCGATTATGAAATCGTAGATCGGCTCGCTTTCGGGGGAGACTTGACGCAGAGTAATACGAGTGCCGGTGAAGGCAGCCCTGGAGTACAATAATTTAGCTAGTGTAAAACATCTGACAAGATGCGGGGGTTTGAACCTGCTAATAAAGTGGGCATATCGAGCTTGTTGGTCGGTCAAGGCATCGAAGTGCTTCTTGATTTCTAGGTTGACTGTGGATGGGGGAGAATCCGCAAGGAAGTGCTTGAGCTCTTGGGCGTTCATTGTGAGGTGCCTTCGGATACTTGAAAGTCGGCTGAGAGTAGTTGAGGGCGTTGGCATAGCACGTCGAAGCCGGAGGGTTTGGCGAGGCAGGCGGTATGCAACTCTATGGGGAGGGCGTTTGGACCCTTGTTGCACGAGGCTGAAGCGGGGTCTTGTGGCTGTTGTCCAATGAGCCGGCGGGACAAGTGTGCGGGCTTTCAAACACCATAATGACATTTCCAGGGACTCATGAAAGGGGCAAAGTGTTTCCTTATTTTCTGGAACTTGTATTTTTTAATATTCCCACACACGGACCATATAATACTACCCAGAAAGGGGAACTCCGCACCATCACTGACGACATGGAAGAATATCTCACGAGTAAGTAACTAGACAGTAAAGGTGGAATTATTAAATTCACGTATCGCCATCAGCAGCCGCCAGATCCTACGAGTGTGTTAAAGTCAAATGTGTGCACCTAGTATCCCTAATTGTTGGACAGTGAAAACTCGTGGATATCGTGGGCATAAGGTATACATTTAGAAGCACGAAATACTAGTTCACTTAGTGATTTCTTGGGCCTCAAAATCGCAGGGTCTCTAGCAAAACTTCCGGTCATACGAAGTCGACCAGAACCGTCTTCAAAAGGTCCCACGTAGCTGGAGTCCGTTGATGCGTTTACTTTCTTGACTCTTTACTTGTTGAAGGCGTCGATCCTGGAATGTCCATGTGGTTTCAACCAAATAAAGTCCAAGTAATTCGACTCAAATCCAGACCTAGCGTCCCCAATATCACAATTCCTGCTGTACCATTACTCTCACCGTTCTCATGCACCAAATTCGAGGTGAAAAAAACCATTGTTTTGCTTTGTGATGTATTCGTTATTGCAAATCTGATTACAAAGCGCCGCAGCAATTGTGACCGATGACCCCAATGTCATAAATGCAAGTGCTGTCCCACATCCACTGTTCTACGCCCCAAATAACGCATCCATCTACCAAACCATCTCGTGGGGCCGGTCACCCTTGCGGAGGCTGAAGGAGCTGGCGAGGTAGCTGGCGAGGACTGGAGTTTTCTTGATGGTCGCGATGAGTGCCTTGTCGATGGCCTTTTGGTCTGCGGCTCGGCTGCTTGAAGGCTTCTTCTTCTATTTCGTTGTCAGTTCTGTCCCACGACATCCCCGAGCTAGTTTTCTCACCTCTGGCTTCTCTCCTTGCTTGAAGAACGCCTCCTCGCCCTTCTTCTTCTCGGCCTTGTCTGAGGTAAAGTACTTGTCCGCTGAGGCCTCCTCAATCTTCTTCTCATCAACGCCAGCAAGATCAACCTTTTGGGAAGTGGCGATAACGTAACGAGCGTTGACTCTGCGAAGGGGAACACCGTTGACCTTGAATGGCCCAGTAACGAGAAGAACACCCTGTGGGAGGTTCTTCAAGAGGATGACGCGCTTGCCACGGAAACGACCAGCGAGGAGGATGAGGACGGCACCAGGAGTGAGGGTTGATCGAGGCTTAGCAACATGAATGGTTTTTCGGACCTGGAGGCGTCATTAGCTACCGGTCTCGAGGTTTCTTAAATTATAACTGCTGCTCCAATACTGGAAATTGGCAGCAGTTGAGCTCGCGCGCTCCAGCATTAGATAAACATCGATACTGCCAGCAATTGCACCACCCCCAGTAACAACTTCTCAGGAGATAGATGAAACCCACCTTCTTTGCGACGGCCTCGTCTTCCGCAGGATACCACTTCTTCGCCTTCTGGGAGTGGTGGGGAACCTCTCTCGTCGACTTTCCGAAGGTCTTCTTCTGACCAGCAGGTCTCGTAGCTTCTAGGGTTGCCGACATCGTGACGATGAACCGATTCGGAGGTGGTTGGGCGGTTCGTTGTTGTGTCGTTGGAAGTCGAGGATCGAGAAATCGTGGAGTTGATTTTCTTCCACAAGCCCTAAATTGCAGCAGCGTCTGTGGGATTGGGATTTCGCGAAAATCGCTGATTGGCTGCACGGCTTTGTGTTAGTGGGGCTACGGTCAGGTGCTCATGCCTTGAATTCGAGGCCGTCACAGTCGCGACTAGGTCAGGTAGGGATCTAGCGTCAAAAGCTCCCGCGCGCGAACGAACCTGGACTTCTGGGTAGGTTGCTGAGTGAAGCTCAAGGCGCCCAGAGCTTCGTAATAATCTACCAACATCACAACCACGAGACAACGAGACAACAAGACCATCATGTCTGTTACGCCCATAATTACCTTCAAGGCGGGTAAATGCGAGATAGATGTACGTCTTCAATTTTATTTCTTATGTCTCGACAAATTACTAACCTACTCAAACAGACTGACACCAAGCCGTACAAAGTCACGCCCGTTCCCACTCCGGGTTATATCTATCTCTACTCCGAAGATGGTGTGTGGCTCAGAACTCCATGAAAATAAATTATCATGCTGATATGTATAAGAATTGGTCCACTTCTGCTGGCGCGAACGAAGCAAGCCCTTGATCGACGATGACAACCTAGATCTCATTATGCTTCCGACAGATGGACATTTTGAGCCCTATGAATACAAGACCTCCGACCAACCTACATCCAAGACAAACGGCCGCATATTCGCCCTCAAGTTCTCTTCGTCCTCGCAGAGGCATCTCTTCTGGTTACAATCCAAGCCCCAAGCGCGAAATGGTGATGCTAGTTGGTTTAGTCCTAGGGACCTGAAGATTGGCCAGATCGTCGACACATTACTCCAGGGTGAAGAGGTCAATGTAACGGAGGAGATTGCTCAAGTACGAGGCGGTGATAATGGAAACGACGACGGCGATGAGGCAATGGAGGATGTTGAAGGTCACGGTGATCCGACGGAACATCACCGTGGAGGCAGTGGCGGTGCGGGACTCGATGCCACTGGTGGCGATATCAGAGAGGAAGGGTCAGGAGCGAGGGAAGGCGGAGCTGACGGAGGTCGAGCGTAGGTTACCTCCTCACAGCCCCCTTTTAAGCATTTACAACCAAGGCGTTTGGCAAAAATGGGAGATGAAGACATGTACTTCTAGACGACCTCAATGAATATCGCGTTACCCGGCGTATACGAGAATAGTGTTCCATCTTTGGGCGTGTGGTTAATAAGACTTTCAAGAGGAGAGGCAGGCGGGATGGTTGGTGTTGTCTGAATCATTCACCACGGTTGAATTTTTCACATTGGCCAGCTTAGGTTGAAGAAGCCCCCTTGAATGATCATCTATACCCACCCAGGTGCAACATTATATCATATATCATGGGACCCGACATTCATTGACCTCTAGGATACTGGCCATTGTTTGAATAAAGCTAACAACAAACTGTGTAGTGCTAGCTCAGGGCCGCAAGATGCTGCTACTGTCGTCCAAAACTTCCTCAATTCATTAAAAGGCGGGATGCCACAACAACAAGCGCAAGGCCAGATCTTCACGACCTTACCGGATTTACTCCCGTCCTCTTCCACTATTCCTACGATTGACGCGGCCTCCCCTGCCCAGATTGACAACCTGTTAAATTATCTGCCTCCAACAATTCTCCTCCTTGCTCAAGAATCATCGGCATCAGTAGATGGGATGGTAGAGCCAAACGCAGAGACTGCAACCGCCGCAATGGAAGCCCTCAGCCTGGAGCAGAAGAAGTCCCTCTTAAAGCGTGTCTTAAGAAGCCCGCAGTTCCACCAAAGCTTAGGCAGTCTTACCATGGCAATTAGAGACGGCGGCCTGCCAAGTATTGCTGAGGCAATGGGCATCAGGCTGCAAAATGGAGGATTGGTCAAGGGTGGTAGTGTGCCTCTTGGCGGAGGAGATGCAGTTGAGGCGTTCGTTGAGGGCGTGAAGAAGACGGTAGAGAAGAAGTAGTGGCCCGAGATATCTAGGTTTGATCCCTCCCTTGTAAGGAAGACATCTATCAAGAATAGATAGCTTCCAAGCACACAGCGACGAAATAGAGCACAACTACCAAATATTTCCGCGGTGGTACCGCAATCACAATTATAGTTGCCTCTTTGACTGAAGACACGAGTGAAGCCCATTTCAAAGTCACCGAACTGATACTGTTAAAATTGTGGACTTGGCCGAATGCTTAATATTGGGACCAGAATGCGATGAAACAATGGGACGCGGCGCTAAAACGGCTGCTCTCTCGACAACAATATCAACAACATCTCAATCTCCAATGGAAGACCTTTCCACCAATGGCTGAGCTGCTCTGAAACCTGTGGCTATTGAATGCCTCAAAGCGGTGAACAAGTCGCTCATTGAATCTGGGTCGTGACCTTTTTTGGCGCTAGTGTTCCTATTGTCCTCGTCCTCAATAGAAACCCTCAATAGCCAGCCCCCTCGCTAGAGTTTATGGATGAAAAGACAATAGGTTTGATGACAAAGTATTCATCTGGTGCTTCCCATTGATACTGCATCCTGCTTTGGGTATTTAAAACTTAGCTGTCCTCCTACTATCAAGAATCTTCTTTCTCCATCACAAGTCCTTAGTGAAGTCCCGAAAGCCAACAAATCGTTCATATTCCGAATTCACCAAGCATCGAACTGCATACCAGGATTCGACGTCTTCTAGTTTCTTTTCCTAACCCAAGGCTACCCCCTATCACAAACCACACCATGCAATACTAGAGGGAGAAAGCGCCTCATCTTGTTCAGCATCGTCTCCAAGAAACATCGAAGACCTATCATCCCAGTTTCAGTCAACGAAAGAGGCGAAAAAGTGTGTTTTCTCAAGGACGTCCAGTAAATAATCAGCCATCTTTCAGCGTACTCGCGCACTATGTCTCAAGGCCTCGGCATCCCACAAGTCCAACTCGACGACTCGGACAACGAGGAAGACGATCCCAGACTCTCCGAAATCCGTATCGTCGTCAACACACCCATCCTAATTACCGGCGACGGAAACCAGCTCTCCATCGATACAGCCGTAAACGCCTCCAGGGTCGCTGCAGCTGTTACCACGGCGCTTAGAAGCATGAGCAGTCCTGCTGGGGGTGTGCCTATGATTGATGGTGATGGGAGACCGCGCCCGATTTACTTTGAGGTCACGGCTGAGATTAAGGTGGAGGGGTCAAATAACGTGGTGGGTGATAAGGCGGTGTTGAGTAATGGAGTTTTGGGTCAAATATTTAAGAAAGAGCCAGAAGATGGTGGGCTAGTAGTGCCAGTGGAAGAGGAGGGAAAGCCGAAGTTGAAGAGGGAGAGGGATGATGCAAACGGCTTGGACCTGGATTCAAAGAAGCGAGTTCGTCGGGAATAGGCGACTTGTTCCTGTGCAGTGCAGGGCGTTTGGGACAGTAATCGAGGGAGCCAAAGCTAATTCTGCCTCGCGGTAACCTGAAAGAGAAAGGACACTATATTTGCATCTCCAGAGACCCCCCATTTGTGCTGCTTCAAGTTACCGGTCAGTAACGCCAGATGCCATCCAAAATATGAGAAAGATGGTGCCTTGTGTCCATAGAAAAAGGTGTAGATTGAAACAGCCCTTCAGAAATAAATATGCTTCTTGATCTTGCACTTTTAAACCATCGTCGGCTCCCCATTTTCTATTGTACAGATCATGATAACGACTGCTTCCTTTGTCCACCTGTCCAAGTCGACAGAGATCAAAGATGTCGCCCTCGTGAAATACGTGGCGATATGCGCTCTCCTAGCTCCATCTAAACTCCAAATTACACTTCCCTAAATGAGCAAAAGGAATAGAAAAGGTATGTCTTGGACTACAAGTGTATCGTCATCGATAGTCTGCCGCGCGCAAATCTCCCTTATGAAGGTCTTTTGACCATTTAGGAAGCTTGCCGTCACGCTCGTAAAGATACCCACAATTGTTGCAAAGTGACTATCAATGATTAGTACGAGTGTATCACAGTAGGTGAGATGCACGTAGAGCTTACCCTTTCTCCTTGCGGTCCATTTCTGACAGCCCAGACCGCAGTCCCCCATATCTTACAGTGCGTACATCTCCATGTGTTCCGCTCATAATCATTGAGGGATCCACCGCCACCGTAGCCAGCGATACCCCCATCGGGAGTTCCGCGGGCGCCCGGAGTTCCTGATCTGTTCAAGGGGCTCAAGCTTCTGAACCTTCTCTTCTTTTTGCTCCGCTCGCCTCTGCCCATTCGTTCTTCTGCTGGCTCGGGGTCAAAATAACCTTTACTTTCGGTTGCTTGCGGTAAGCCTCCCAACATTCCCGTACTTGATGAGAATCGTGCAGTTTCTCGTCTAAGCCTTCTGATCTGTCTCTCACGATCGCCCTCCCTCTTCTCAATCTCTTCTTTCGACAACTGTTCGATCTTGGGCTCCCATTCATCCGCCAGGTGCTCAGGTTCATATCTCCATCCGGCTTCTGACCCTGGTGCCACGTCATTTGGTATATCAACACCATAGCCCCCAACTAGACCACCGCTTTCACAAGCCTCCTTCTTGAGTCGCAGTACAGCCTCATATATAGCGTGTGTCATAGCTGGAACCCACTCCAAGGGTAGACCTAGGTCGAAACAAGTTTGTTTTGCAAACACTTCTGCAGTTCCAGGAGGGTGGAGAAGCGACCATTCAAATTTATCCTGGTAGAGCTGATTGGACAGATTGATGCTCAATGTGATGATGCACCGATACATATCATCTGGATTAAAATCGTCAGACTCAGGAGGGATTGCAGTTGCAGTTGCCGCTACGTCTTTGGAAGAGCTATCCTCAACTTTGAAGACTGAAGGGAGACCGTTCAATTGTGAAACACCGTTCCGCAGAGGTGTGGCATTCCCGCTAGCTGGTATTGGCGCTGGAGTTGATGAGGCATCTCGAGAGATAGGTCCAGGCTTAATGGTTGTGACCATTCCATTCGTTGTTGAGGTCTGCTGCGAGTGAAACAGCGGATGAAGAGCAACACCTGCATATTCCTCCAATTGTGTACGAATCTGCTTACTGATCTCAAGCGCCATCTGTGCTCGGTTTGGGAGGTCGAGATCCTGTACCATAACCTGTGCAAACTGATCCGTAGTCGTTAACGTTTCGTGCAGGTTCCATAAGAAAATATCTTTCAGCCGATACGGAACAGTGGTCTCTTGCGGCCGGTATACTGGTAAATTGGTGTCAATTTGTCCGTATCCCACCCCCGTGGGTACAGGGAGAGGTGCCATGGGGGTGTAAGACGGGATGTCGAGATCGATTCGAATCGGAATCAGCGTCAAAGGTAGGGCTGTTTGCGCGAAATTTTGCATTTCTGGCTTTGCAGTCCTAGCTTTGCCCATCCAATCTCTCCAGATCCCTTGTATTTCTACTGGCGTAAGAGTTTCCTTTCCAACTTTCTCTGAGGGATCTTGCTTTGCCTGGCCAGACTCGTCTCTCCGTATGCTTCGCAGTCCTGTTGGTCTCCTCCTACTGTTATCATCGGTATCGTCATCATAATCCTCGAACCCATCTTCTGCGTAGTTGATTGCAGTTGTGCCTCTCTTCGTAGTCCTAGACAATGGCGCCGCAAGTGCTGTTGTAGGCTGGATGACTGGTGTAAGCAGCGAATTGGCATAGGTTCGTAGTCGGGGAGCATAGCTGGAGATGAAAGATTGGGGGGGATCATTTTTCTTGGTATCAGTTGCCATTTTGATGAGTCGAACTCAGCATGTCCCCAAAGGCGCACTGCTTCCTGCTTCCCAGGACGTCCGCGGGAGGAATGTGCCGCCTACTACAAGAAAAAGGAGCTGCGCTCGTATTTGGTGTAATCGTCTAATGCTGCTGCTGAGCGAGCGGCGCAATACGCTGGCGTTATGTGCGCTCCGTCGATCTCGTTTCTCCCGCAAGAGCTTGGCTGGAGTCAGTGAATTGCGATTCTGGTCGCGTCTCCAACTGAGATGGTCGCGACAGCATTTCGATGGACTAGCCGTTTGTGGTTGGAGCCGCCGAAAAGTTCTTCCGCTTTGGTGGCCCGTGCGACATGCCAAGTGCCGGTTACTAAGTCACTAACATTACTTCATGTCTGAAAACTTTCTTTCCATATGTCATCATTTCTGGTTTCAGGTTTTGGTATGCTACTTCTTGATATTGCGATTAAGCCCTCATGACTCCAGCGGGTGATTGGTGGTAGAGGCACATTCACAGAGCTAAAGTGCTGGTCTCTCAATAATAATGGTGGCTCGCAGATTCTTCTACCTACGCCTATAAGTACATGGTATTATAAGGTAATGTAATCATTGTCTTCCGATATCTGTTCCCAAATCCTCTGTTCCCAAATCCTTAAGCCAATCTCTAGCGGGTTACTTTTCAGCATTGCAAAGAAGGCAACTACTTTACCCCCTTATTCAGCACCAACCACATTACATATCCCTTGCCTTCTGATTTGTTTTCTTCTGAATCTCCATGGAGCCGGGAATAGATAATTCGACTCAGTTCTCCCCTCCAGCAAAAACCTCGGAATCATTCCGCGATTTGCCACCCGAGCTGCAGCTTCTAATTGTCGAATATGTTTTTACTACCAAGCCGCCATGTCTGCGACACCTGTTCAGTCTATGCTGTGATCAGTGGAGCTGCGAATCCGGATATCACCCAAGCAGAGTTTCGAAATCCCCATATCACCCGGATCCTTCTTTCAGCAACATTACCACGCTCTTCTACGAGGAAGGCCATAAATACTACTACCGACACAACGTCTTTGTCTTTAACCAAAGCCCGCCGCTGTACCGGGACAGTTTCTCTATGGTTCAGGAAATTCCTCGTGGACTTGTAAGCATTCACGATTATTGGAGATTAGCCCGCGACCCAGGAACATTGGGCTTCCTCAATTTTGTTGATGATCCCCCTTCCGCTCCAGGAATTTCTGATACGATCCATCCACCCCGGGTCCTGCAAAGGTTTGCTAAGCAGGTCAGACACTTAGTCCTTTGCGTGGACAACAACGTTTGGCCGGAACGAGAAATTGGATGGGAATGGCCCCTGATGGTTGACTGGACAACTCTCCCAGATCTCGAAACTCTCTGCATCGATCTACGATCGTATTCGAGAAGGGAGCTGAGCGCAATTGCAGAGTCACAAGGTGCTTACGAGTCGAAGTTGGCAACAGGAGCGAAGCTTATGGAATGTTTGGATCTGAAGCGTCTCACTCTGGTTGGACTCTGCAGTGGAGCGTTTTATGAGAATAAAAGCCACAGACAGCGGGTGAAGAAACTTTTCAGCAGTTCTGTTGCAAAAAGGGTCGATATTGAGTTCTGGGATTGGCCTGACTTCGTGCATTGGTAAATGTTCATAGGAGCATTTTTGATGATTGTGACGCCTTAGACGGTACTACAGGCGAGTCCATGGGCCGGACAATGATAATCTTAGATGAGACACTGAGGCTAGATTTCTCTTTGCGATTCAAACATTCGATTTTGAGATTTTGGCAATACAGAGATCAAGATAATAGCTCCCATATTCCTGGAAGATCCTTAAAAGGGTGAAATTCTGCAGTTCCCATTATCACGGAAGAAGTTCTCACCATGTCACAGGTCTTGTACCGAGCTGGCAGACACTGGACTTCTCGGGCGCTTGTGATGTTTATGGCAAATATTTTGTTTGGGAACGTATGATGACGAATTTACTTAGTTTACTTTACTCAACGACTGGAATCGGTTATCATTCACACCAGGCGAAGAACATGCCATTGTGCCCATAACGATGCTCGAACTTTGCGCTCGAACTTTGCCTTTGTGTCACATGACTCACCCCGCTAGGTAGCCATCAAGGTTTGACAGGCGGGGCAGGGCATTTATTTGAACCTTCAAGGTGGAAGGCTCGTCAGCCTCGCGCCTTACTTCTTACCATTCAAGTCATATGAGGCAGGCACCTTGTGGAGTGAATGAAAGTACAAATGTAGGTGTCTCTTGCTTCCATTCTCTCTTCTTTCAAACGACATTCATCAACTACCCACACCACTATTGCTAGAACGCCTTATCATTTAGTCCATCTCCATCCACGTAGCTGGAAGTTCTGGCTTTCAAATTGTCCTACAGTACCTTGACACTCAAAGAATGCCGTATACCGGCAACTTACTTAAAAGCGATGGCGGTGTTGAACTGGTTGCAGAGCTGTGTTTGGCCATTGCGGAGTACGCCATGGTCGATGAACCGAAAATCGCATCGACCTTGATGACTGTTTCCAAGGTTTGTTGGCTAATGTTCAACGGCAGTTCCTAAATATCTGAAATTGACCTGTGCCAGTCATTCTATTCATTACTACGGGCATACGAGACGTCTGTAACGAAGACACTTTGCAACGACAGTCGACTTGAACATGTAAATTCGTCACAAGCAGTGGTGCTTTCTTCTCGGCCTCACTGTGCTGTATCAGTCCTGACATACGATTGGTACCTGGAGATGCGGCGTCGAAGTCACACGATCGAATACCTCACCGAACATGACATCTCTGAGATGGATGACAATAACGGATGGCCTACATTACACCTTCCCAAACAGGAACTTCAGCAGCGTAAGACGCTTTTCAAAAAGAGGGCATTCTGGCTCCTTTATCAATTGGCCGATTGCACAGCGGGCTTAAACGATACGCATAGGATCCGTACCGCGCAGGCTCGATTTTTAGAATGTCTTAGCCAGGTAGAGCTATCTGTATTAGGATGTATGGTGGAGATAGTAGGTCACGGATTCTTCACCATCACCAAAAAGAGCTTATCAGCCTCCGCTCTTGCCAATCTGGGAGATACAACTTCCAGAATCATGACATCCGGATTGAGCGAGACCTTACAGCCTTCCTCTACTCCATGGCACAATTTAAATGACGATAATTGGATCCGTGAGTGCATGTAAGTCGCCTCCCACCCATTGACAACGTTCTAGGTGATCTGGCAGTGGTACTGTTTGCTCGCACTTCAGACTCCTGGAAATTTTCAAGATGATACGATGCTTTTGAAACTAACTTGCTTCAGGTGTGTTTTTGAAGATCGGCTTCAAAGGTACGGCCCATATTTTGCCTGGTCATATGTAGCTGGATCGCAGAATCGAACCGGGCGGCCGGATTTGTGGGCGAGATCAGAACTTCAACAGGGTCTTGACGATATGAATGCTTTCGAACTTGGTTATACGATGTCCTATGCGAGTTTGCAGAGCGTGGTTTGGAAGGTCTTCTGTAGAAAGGCTGCCTGTAGTCTCCAGGATAGCTGGAATGAGGCCAAACGGCTTGTAGAATCGGAGATGGCAAAGTATAAAATTACTGAGTGATGATATCCATAGTCTAGATGACTACAAGCAGTAGCGAATGCATCGAATATCTAAATAATGTCCCAATAGTTCCGGTCCACTGTTGTCAAATTGGAATGGCCATTGTAATAATAGAGTATCCAGTATTCAGGATCTGGATCGGGGACCCAGGCCCACATGGGTACTTTCGAAGTTCTGTGAAAGAGAACATTTTCCCACTTGGATTGAAGAAGAACATTATAGATTGAGCTGTTAAATCACTAAGGCGGTACTAGTATCCTATCCTTTACGGGATATTATGTATTGATTTGAGATATTCGGTAATGCCATGCAACTCGCTATTTCCTAGAATTTCCTAGAATTTTACACTATGCTATATCTATTAACTATTACTACAACGCCATATCTATCTAATGCATCCGAATTGCCTGAGGTATCCTTGCGCCTGCCGACATTCTACAAATCGTGTCTAGCCCTCTTGCTGTGCTTCCTAATAGTCTCTCCATAGAAATACAGTACGAACGGAATCGGAATAAACGCAATCGACAAGAATCCCAACGTCGAGGAAGCCCAGCCAACACCAAGATTGTTATACATAGCAGCGGCGAACAGGGGGAATCCCGCGCCGAAGCTTGAACGCATAAAGTCATTACCTGCGAAGACTGATGCCGCATATTGGGGGTAAGCATCTCCAAGGTAATTTAGCACGGAGTTGAAGAGCAAGAACGCTCCAATGGTGAAGAAGGAAGATCCGATGATGGGAACAATCCAGTGCACAGCTGGGCGGGAGGTCCAACCAAACCAGAAAAGGCAGATCGGGATGCAGAAGGCGCCGACCATTGCGGGCGGAAGACGTTTCTCGGGCTTGATCTCTCCGTTTTCGTTGAATTGTTTCTCTTGTATGAAATATAGGTATAGGAAGAACGGCGGGATCACGACGAAGCCACCAACTAGGATACCGACAAAAGATAAACCTTCTTCTCCGAGGTTGAAGCCGTAAATTTCAATGAAGACGATGGCGAAGGACTCAAACCAGACGTAGAGTAAGCCGTAGATGAGAGCGATGTAGAGATTGAGACAGAAGAGGATAGGCTCCGTGAATGTGAGTGAAAAGGGGCGGACTATGCACATCAGCGCGATGTCTTTGGGCGTCATCTGCTCCCCTTCTAGCTCGGGCTCGCACTTGAGATCGTTACGCCCAGTGAGTTTACGGAGACGACGACTGCGGCGATAAAGGATGTTGGCTGAGCTGGTCTCGGGGAGGAACAGAATCATCAGGATCGATGCAAAGCCGGAGAGCCAAAGAAGTTCCCAGATTGGCCATTTCCAACCCTTGTGTTGAGCCGCGAATCCACCAATAAGTGGTCCAAGAACAGGTCCAGAAATAGCAGCAAGGCCCCAGACAGCGATAGCATAGGCTCTCTTGGATGGCTTGTACATGTCTGCGAGGGAGGCTCCTCCTGTAGCAAGCACGGGTGATCCGAAGAAGCCGGTCAAGAAACGGAAAGCCAGAAGCATACCGAAGTTCTTTGCATAAATGACCGCGAATTGAAAAAAGACGAAGACTATGAGTGTTGGGATGTAAACAGGATTCCTGCCAATTTGAGGGATTTCGGACATTGGCGACCATATCATGGGCCCCAAACCGTACCCAGCAACGAACAGAGTCAGACCCAGCGTGGCTGCGACTTGGCTTACTCCGAATTTCATTTCGATGTCTGTAATACCGGCAGAATAGATCGCGGACCCGATGTAGACGGAGAAGGTCAGGAGACATATTAGGCCTGTAACGACGAACTTCTTAGGGGTTGACCAATTTTGTGGGTTCTGAGACTTGTTAGAGACGTTCTCAAATTTGGGAGATAGAGACACGAACCTCAGGGTCGTCATCTCCGAACCAAGTAACGATTGAAACATCTCTGCCCTTCTCAGGATCAACAATAACCCCGCTGACATCGTTGCGGTGTTGGTCAGGGCTGCCCACACGGGTATCTGAGCTGTCTCGAAAATCATTGTTCTGATTCTGTCCTGGTGGGGGCTGAAGCTGCTGGGAGCCATCATCATTTGGTCCACTGGCCTCATCTTCCCTGTCTTCTTCGCCGGTGTGGCCGTGATGCGCCTGAGCAAAATGTTAGAGCTGCTAAATTTAAAGGGATTTGTGAGATACTCACCACCCGGCCAGACTTTTCCTTGTCTACATATCTCTTCCAGAGCGATGAATCCCTGTCCTCCTCATATTGCAATACTTTCCCCCGAGTTATCACTCGTAGTATTTTCCCAGCAACAGTATCCCGAAAGAGTTCCATCTTCTTGATGATGTTACGGCTGTGTTAGGACTCTTAGCTCATGAAAGGAAAACAATATGGAAGGGATAAGCATTATAACTCTGACTCGACTCGCCTACTATTGAAATCATAAAAAATATCGTCATGTTGCGCCTTGGCAGAGCCTCTTTCTCGGGCTTCGGACACCTTCAAATCTACGTTTCGAACATCTAGACTCACAAGAAGATCGATGTCCAGCCTATGATATCGCCCTTTTCATCGGAGTCGCGTGAAAATCGTTGACATCACCAGGGTAGTTAGGGCAAGAATTCGGGCTTTAAATGCTAGCTGCGATGAAGCGCCCACTAGCGCAGGACAATGCAATGATCCGAGCTTGCGGATGCTTAGCTTGCACGATGCCGATGGTGAAATCGATCGCGGGTGATCCCATGGCCAGCGGCTATTATGGTGGCTTGAAGGTGTGTCTTTAAACAAAAGGAATGACCTCACCCAGACTTCGTAGGCACTACCCAGGTACTGGTACGGATGAAAAAGAATTTAAAATACAGACAACCCTAGAAGGACTTGCGGAGACGGGCTTTAAAAGCCTCTACGGTGGGAAAGGCCATACGGCCGCCAACGCAAATATCATCTGTAAAGAGTTGAAATTCACGAAAGCCGTACACTGGCCAGTCATGTCCTTGCTTGAAACTTGTGACTCTGCTCAATACTTCAGTTGCTCCATCTCAAGTCGCGCTGTCAAAAAGACAGGCCTGATTATGATCCTCTTCTCTTATTATAAGTAGGTATACAGCCAATACCAGGCGACAATACATCCCATATAGTTCCATGATCGAATTCATTACTCGAATCCAAAACGCCATCGCAAATGCATGGTTTCCTCACCAGCCGTAAACGCCAGCAATGCTCTCTTGATTTCAAATCCAGCTCTTATCCTGTCCGTAGTATATCCTCTCCCGCTAGGCTTTCATTGACGATTACCTGAGCCTCAAGCCATGAGGTTCTGGTTTAAACTTGGCCTCTGCCTTCGCCTGCTTCTCTTCAGCAGCAGGCCGCTCTCGCACCTCAAGCATCCTCTTTCCGCCCAAGTCCTTGATTTTGGTAACTAGTGTTTTCGAGACGTCCAGCTCAGCGACGTCATCTCCGCCTCCTATGCTAACACCGTTTATGAGCACATTGGGTACAGTTCTTCGTCCTGTAAGCTCCGCGAGCCGAGATTGGAGTCCCTGCCCTAGCTCATGCTGATCGAGTTCGACGACGAATGGTGCGGGATCGATTATATACTTTTCCAGGAGGATATTCTTGGCCCTCTTCGAGTGTGGGCAGTAGGACTTCGAGAATATTATGACTATGAAAAAACCAAATATTAGCATGATTTTCAATCCGAATTAGAAACCAAACTTACTGGGAGACTTCTTCAGGATGCTGTTGAGTTCAACCTCAATATCATGGTCTTCTTTGGTCTCTGGTTTCTCTTGAACGGGCTCTTGCGCCTCTCCAGCCGGGTACTTCTTGCGGCCAGCTATGCCTCTCTCTTCTCTTGCTCCATCCGCCGCACTCCCGACACCGACGATGCTGGATGGCGGATCTGGCTTCGGCGCTTTCGCATTGGCATTATCCTTCGCAACCTGAGCCGCTTCCTTCAGACTCTTCGCCATCGCAGCCGCAACTTCATCATCGGCTCCTGCTGCGCCTGGCTTCTTGTTCAAAGCATTGACGGTCTTGCCGTAAAAGTCGCCGGCTGTTCGCGTGTCTGGTGATCGATTCTGGCGGAGCGAGGCGGTGTAAAAGAGGACGGTGACAACGAAGAGGAAAACAAGGAGGCCGAAGACCTTGATACGGCGCAAGGAAGGCATCTTGGTGGACCGTTTGAAAACGGGGGTGGTCTGGACAGCTGCGTGGAACCCGTCAGTCCTATGGCTCTGATGAGGAATACCGTGGAGTATGGGGAGGCTCACGACTTTGGTAACACCTTGGCATTTACGTCGGCCTCTGGAGGATGAAGCTTTCTCCAATGCAGGTGGGATTTGAGAGTGAGAAAAATGCCAAGGCGAAAGGAAGAGACGTGGAGATGCCTGTGTGACGAGTCAAAATTGGCGCGGGCGCAGGCGCGTGTCTCAAGTGCTTTTTGCTGGATTATTTAATAGATAGTAGATAGCGGAGGTCGGCGGAAAGAACCTCGATAAGAACGGGAAACGACCACAGTATCGGTGGAGACTTAGTCTTGCTATCGAGCAAAAAGCGTGTCAGGAGAATTCAACATCTCAGCTCCCCGTTCCCGTTTCCCGTTCTTGTAAATCCTCCCCTGGAAATGCGGAGATCGAGATGGCTAGATCACTGCAGGGCTCGTGCAACCCCAAATTAGTGGCGCGATGGGAAAGAAGCCCGCCAGCTCGAAATCTCCTGAGTGGATCAGTGGATCGCACCAAAAGGTTGAAAGGTGTGGACATGAATCAATGTCAAACAATGGTTCCATGAGAACACTCTGTCAACCCCCCGGATCTGTTTCCAAATATCCAAAGGAGTCATTATATCAATCATTACTAGATATATCAGAAACCTTCAGTTCTCCGAATCCTCATTGGCTGCGGGCATGAACCATTCTTAGCCCTTGCCTGTGCCGCCTCATGAATCATAAAACCTTTGTAATGTTTTGCATAGAAATCCCACAAACGAACTATCCACGAATGATACAAGCCTGGTAGTTGGTCTTTCCTTTCAGAAATGCTTAATTATATATTACTATCGGAGGCAATTTGTGCAATTGCCAAATATTCGTACAGGTCGTTGAGGCCCCTAAATCCTATAACCACAGCAAAAGCACAGCCTCGCATCCTATTCACCACCACCCCAGAATTGTAGCCAAAAAGAAAATAGTCCTGAAAACCTGATTTCGCCTGGATCTTTCTCATCTGAAAGCCCCCACGCTCGCTCTCTCCCGTAGCGCTCGTCTACCTTCAAGTTTGCCGGCGGTCGAAGCACCGGTGACCTTCATCCAATCTTCCCACTCCCTTGCTATTTCCATTAGAACGCCCCCCATGACCGCAGCAGACGCCATGAGCCCATGGCCTTCGCCCTCAAGGACTCTGACCTCGCACCTCTTCATAGTCTTCCCAAGCCAGCGAACATTCTCAACGGGGACCCTAGTGTCTTTGCTGCCATGATGAATGACGACCGCTCGAGTAATGTCCACGTATCGGAAGCCAATTGTGTGTCTCCTCTCTAGACATACCAGTAGATCCACTGCAGGGTTGGCACCGGATGTTGCAAGATCCCAGATTGCGTGTGTGAGTCTGGTGTCATAGGTCATCTGTCTCTCCTTGTCTGCGAGTGTACTGGCTGCCGCAGCAAGAATTGCGGCTTCATTATTCGGGTCATCTGGATCTTTGGCAGCCCTTTCTAGCGCGCCTGGCTCCGAAGGATCTGGGTACACACTGGAATTCCTCCCGTGGTTCTCCTTGTCCAGACCCGGTGTGACTGTTGTTCTGCCACTTGGAGCGGGTGTGTCACGACCTGTAGACTTCCTCTTGCCCCGTCGCGGCGATTTGGGAAGACTGCTAGTTATTGAACTGCTAGTCGCACTCATAAAACTAGAGTTCGCAGCTTTAAGAATAGGGGTAGGGAGGGCCCGAAGAATTCGCTGCGAAGTTGGAATAGAATTTGTGGGAGGCGATGTTGTTTGGCCACCGAATACATTCAGTTGAGACGGTGGAATCCATGGTGCAAGTAGATGAATCCGTCCACGGATATGTTGTGGCATACGAAGGGCAGTTGCAAGTGCATAGATGGCTCCAGCTGAGTGTGCCAGGATTGAGAACTTTGTTATCTTCAAAGCTTGACAGATAGCGTATACATCATCTACCAGAAATTAGTAGTAATGTGAAGAAGAACCTTGGATACGTACCAGGCCAACTCAATGGTGTCGCTGTGCCATCAGTGTACGGCTCGCTGTCACCAACACCCGGCCGATCAGGAGTAATCAAACGCAACTTCAGAGTCAGAGCAAGTTCATCATAGAAGGCTGTTATATATCGAGTCAAGCCCATTCCTACACAGCAAAAAACCGCAAATCCCTCAGAGTCGCCGACTTCCGAGAAGGAAATAGTGCGGCCAGTCTGAGGATGCCGGATCTTCTGCGACAGCCGGGGAGAGCAAAGATACGCTTCCACAGCATCATCAATAGAGTCTGCACTAGTAGGCCTGTCATCCACGTGTATTTGCGGTGGTTTCACGGGTTCAGGCGATCCGACCCTTGATAGAGGGGTAGAGCTGCTTCTCTGATGTGCCTCCTTTTCGGTACCTCTTGGACTTAGTGGCGCAGACAATCGTTTCAATCGAGACCCCGTCCGTTTAGGTGTCTCCAGCGGTTCGGGTGGGCCTTTGCCAGATCTCCTCTTCTGGCTCATTGACCGATCAGGACTCTGGCGCACTTTTCTTTGCGCCACAGCAGGGGAAGGTGCACCATCGTCTGCTTCTTCAACTAGGCGTGACTGGTCAATCTTCGCACTCTCAGAAACCTGTTTGCTAGCGAGTGTTGTCGCTTTTGATGGATGTGGCATTTGTAGGTTATCTAATGGCTCCATCATCTTCGAAGGGCCCTCCGGCGCCGAAACCTTGTCACTTCGCCGATTCTGATCACGCCTATGATCCTCTTTCTGCTCGCCTCTCTCCTTCGGAGCGGTGTCTGTTTCTTCACTGGTCCGTTGCTTGCCATTCTGCCGACTTGATCTATGGGAAGAGCGCTTCTTTGAAGCCGGCGGCTTGCGTAAAGAAGAATCCCGTGTTGGTATAAACCTTCCGGAGCCAATACCCCCTTGACTACCAAGCGGTGGACTTATCCCTTTAGGAGCTTGTGGTTGTCTTGTGGGTGACGGCTCGTCCGGTTCCTCCCCAATTGCTGTCTCTGCCATGAAGGAATCCGAATCAAATTGTGGCAAGACCATTCGGTCTAAGACGGGCCCAGTCGTTCTTTTACGCTCTTGTTCCCGCTCCCGAAGTCTTTCCTTGGAACTCATGTACATCAAGCCCCTCTGATTTCTTGTCTTCTTACCCCAGCTATCGCTAGATGATTTTCGCCGTAATTCAGGTATTGGTGCTGGTCCAGGCTCGATAGACACGTTACCAATGCTACTCGCATCGTCCCGATCAGATCCTTTGGATGATGGTCTTGAACTGCCTCGCAGGAATGTCTTCAGGGGGCTTGGATCTCGGGGCGACCGCGGAGCAGTTATGGGCGAAAACCCGGAGGGTGGTTTGGCAGTTCGTATGATAGGAGGACTGGCAGCCAGTTCGTCGAGCGATTCTTCTTCGATAAGTTCCCGTAAGGAAGGCTGATCATATGCACCGTAGTCTATTCCAAAGCTTCCTCCAGATGACCTTGACCCATTGTGAGCATTCAAATTCCCAAAGGTATTTGTCGTTGGAGCAGGAGAGGCTGGTGTCGACTGGCTCCCGCCTGGGTTGTCAAACAATTGACTCGCAGGGGAGGATATGATAGACAGCGATGTAATTAAGGATGATATGACTTCGGGAGAGGCAGGCTGAATATGCACACGATTCTGAGTAGGTGTGGAGGGGCCTTGTAGGGACTTTCGGCGGCCATGCTGGCGTGCTCTATTTGGTACTGGAGGAGGGGTTGAATTGAAGTCCATAGCTGCAGATGGCTCGACACCGAATCTGAGCGGCCGTTGCAGAAGATTATCCGGAGGGTCTGGCAGCTAGGAGGTTGTCCGGTGCTGCATTGACTCTTTCAAAACAGTAGACAAGCCGAACAATGTTTCAGGGAGCCGAACCAAATGGGCGCGTTCAGTATTTCGACTCGATCCAGGTTTGATGATAGCTATGCGCAGCGTGCCATTGAGGGGCCGAATGGAGGCGGTGTCCTATATGATTTGGGAACTCTAGATGCGCTGCAGTCAGTAGTCCGTTCAGTTGCAATTGAGTTATGGAGAGATGTCCTGAAGTGAGCTTACACTCTAGGACACAGGTACAGAAATAAAGGAGGTGGAGGTGGAGGTGGAGCCAAAGATACGCGACAGCCCCAAGAAGGCCCAAGGAAGGGAAGGGAAGGGAACGCTAGGGCTACTGCAGGTGATGCTGCAGCCCAGGAAAGAGGTAACGAGCAAGTGTCTCACAGTGAAGGGCAGTTTGAGATCTACTCCGGAGTAGAGTGGCGGATTAGAAGAGCTTTGTGAGACGTCGAGATGGCAAATCTCTAGGTTCGCTTTGGATTCTTAGAACCGGTGCGGAAAAGCTAGAGGGTCGGCTCAGGCTTACGAGTTAGGCTTGCGGGGGGGAAGGCGCGCCCCAAGGCGAGACGGCGAGACGGCGAGACGGACAGCGAGATAGCTCCTTGATAGTAGAACTTTAGTAGATTTTTCTTCTTCTTTTCTCATGCAACGGCGACGCAAGGAATCTCGCGGGAAATAACAGAGATCTCGAGATGTGGAGAAGAAGCAATATTAGGATTCACAAGCACGTCCACTGGGTGGTCCTCACGTCTCATGCTGTGCCTGTCACCAGCAAATTAGCCTGGGCCAAATAGGAGAGTTTATCACTGCCACTGCCATGAATGGGCACGTGCACGCCATCTACCGCAAATTCTTTTCACTGCAGCAGCGACTTCAAAGTTCGAAGCACTGTCTTAATGATTATTATATTTGAATCTCTCGCACGCCGTAAGCGGTTACTCTACCACACTCCTTTTCTGTAGTACACCACATCAACCTCCAGAGCATCGCATTGCATTTACAGTATCTCCCCGTTATCATCCGATATTTCCAGGGCATGAGGTTCACTCATAATGAGAGCTGCATAAGCTTCTTAGCAGGGCTGATATACCATACCCTGCCCCTTAACCCCTGAAGTTGAAGGGACTTAGCGAGAGGATTGACACCTCAGGCTGGAGTTAATCAGCGGGGTTACCTGCAGGTGTCCCTGTCCCAACATCCTGTTGTTGCGAAAACGAGTAGGATCAACTATGTCATAGGGCGGGAGGCCTCTTCCAAGAAAATAGCCTTGTACCACCAAGATAAGTGCCAGAAACATGGACGAGTGTCTCCCTACATCCTGTTGAGACGGCCTCTTTCTCCCTTTTTCCTAAATTTCAACTTTACTCGAGTATTTCATCTTAGCTTCACGAATCTGCCAACATGGGCGCGTTTCTCTCAGTCCCCGCGGCCATGTATTTTCTTGGCCCATCAATAGGCACATATTCAACGAGTTTGAACCTACTCTTTTTCTATATGGTGAGCACCTCAACATCCAAGCATTCGAGAGAAAGAAGATTGACAAGATATTTCAGACATGGAGTACAATGGTTCTTTCCTTTCCACCTCTCAAAGTCGAGATTGTTGGCACGCTTGCCATACGCGCAATATTCTTCCTGGTGCCCTCATTACTATTTCTCCTCATCGATTCCATTCTGCCAAGCGTGATAGTCAATATCAAAACCCAAGGTTCTTCAGCTTTGCCAACTCGAACTGGCGGTGCCCGGAATTCCAAGAAAGGAAACCGGCCGCCATGGTACTTTGTGATGGGACTCAGCCTGATCAACATTTTGCTGAGCGTAGCGCTGCAAGCCGGGATCGAGCTTCTCTTTACGGAACTTTTACATTTCAGAAGTGCGCTGCAGGTCACAACGACATTGCCTATGCCATGGTCGATCGCGAGACACGTCCTAAGGTCGCTCTTTCTCCGCGAGGTATATTATGCCCAGATCCATTAAGTCAAACACCTAGTAATTGTTCACAGATCCTCCAATACTACACCCACCGCTTTATTCTTCACCCGAATTCCCCGACCTACGTCAGCAAACTCCACAACTCTTACTTCCACTCCATAAAGGCGCCGTACTCCTTCGCGGCACACTACGACCACCCACTCTCATATCTCGTATTCCGATTCTTTCCCACCTACCTACCCTCAATCATCTTCCGCACGCACCTCGTAACCTACCTCGTCACACTCGCCATAATCACAACGGAGGAAACTCTCACGCCGTCCGGCTACACCAACATCCCAGGCATTATGCTGGGAGGGATCGCAAGAAGACAAGATTTACACAGTGAGAGTAAAGGCCAGGGTAATTTCGCCCCTTGGGGACTATTGGATTGGATACATGGGACTAGTATTGGTGCAGACGTAATGGATGATGTGAGTGACGAGGCTGAGAAACACCATGTGAAAGAGCGCGGCAGCAAGGCGTTGGATAATGCCAAGGAGAGTGGTAAAGAGGGCGTCAGAGTTTGGAATGGAAGAAAGAAAAATAAGAGGTCTTGATCTTGAATGGGTGGAATATTCTCGTTAGGCGTTTCATGTTTCGATTATATACCCCGTCTTCGGTCGTTCCGTCGGTGTTCCATTCTGACTCTGTCCGTTATAAAAGTTGGCTTTGTATTTTGTAGTTGGATGCAGATGAGTGCGTTTTGTTCTCTTGATGGATGTCTTTTTCTCCTCGATCTGAACTATGCGGCGAAACAGTAATTAAGTGTTTCCAGGTCAAATAATTGGTCATTTCCATGGAAGCCTTGCCTGCTGGGTGAGTGAGAGGATGAGGGGTGGAGACATACGCATTTTGTTTTCAATAGTAGGAGACAGGGAAGAGAGTGGATGGAAACCACAGTGGCTATGGGAGGGAGGAGGTGCTCGAATTTGATGTTGAGAAGGTTGTTGGTGTTTTGGGGAAGTGGGTGTGAGGAGGAGAGAGCGAAAGGGTAGCGGAGATGCAAAGGAGGAGCGTCTGCTGTAACGGAGGTTGAAAGGGATAAGAAAAAGCCTAGAAAATGCATTATTACTATGTAGTATGCATGCCTTCCAAGCACCAATGAATGAAGCAACCACATCTCACGTCAGGATTTCCTACTTGAGCATTCAACTTATGCATGCTCATTGAAGTACAGGTTAATAAACACAACGAGATTCTTCATTCAGTGTCGCCCATTGTCACGGTTGTAAATTGCAAAGCCAAATTTGGACATGAGGAAGTATCGTGCATTTATAATATGTACAAGCACGCCAGCCAGCCGGCTCCGCGACCGACTCATAACGTCGATCCGAAGAAGGATCAAGTACAGCTATTACAGCAAGACCAATGTGATACCCCATGCAACGCAGAAAACTAAGCGATACATGAATGCTTGCTGGCCCAATTGACCGCCGTGTAATATGTAAAGGTCGCCACGACCCAATAATACCTATAAAACAAAACAAACGCCGGTGTAATGTAGGGATGGGTATGATGCACATTTCCCGAGGCATTCTTTCGTAACGCGACTCCAACCCCTGCCCAACACTATTCATGTCGTGGAGACAGATGTGATTGGGGATGCTTCATTGTTCATGATATTAGGAAGAAAGGTGACTTTTATAACACCTTCAATCGATAAGGTGCGCCATACCAGAAGGGATTCTCGGAGGGGACACGGTTTCGTGACGATTATAGCCGCTGTAAATGACAACTTCAGGTATGCTGGACGGCGGCGGTGTCAAGTCGCTATCGGAGCTCAGGGCAGAAGGTGATGCTATTCGCGGTGGTGTACGCGGTGTCTTGCCTGATTTTGGCTTCCAGCTCTCGTTGGCCTTGGACATATTCGGAAACAAAGTATCTACCGAAGACGCTGGAGCTGCCTTTTGGGACGTCGGCTTCGAAGTTTTCGTGCTGGTAAAAGTGTTGGTAATCTTGTTCTTGGGCTTTGCGGAAGGCAGCGGTTTCCTTGCAGCTTTCTTTTTTGGCTTTGAATCTTTCCCACCCGCAAGGTTTGCCGATGCAAATGACAGTGGCAATTGCTTCATTTTCATCAATGGTTGAGGACTTTGTTGCCGAGGGCTGTCCGTCGGCGTCAGTATGCCCTCGGTTTTGATAGCATCCGGTGGCTTCGAGTCCAAAACCACTCTCACTAGACTCTTCGATTTCTTAGTTGCCTTCGCCTCTTCACCTTCGACCATGCGATAATCTCCACAATCCTTGTCGTCCCACTTCGGAAGGCAGACGATACGAGCGATGTCATCACTTTCAGCTCGAACCACCATGTCCCAACAATTCTTCAAGTCAACGCCGACTGGCTCCGGATCTGTGTTGATCCAAGCGGTGAATCCTCCCCGGCGATCGCGAGTTGTTGCACACAATTCTTTGACTAGTCGTCTAACCCCAGGAATTTTCAGACTCGTGCCGACAACAATAACCGCGTCAGGCCGACTTTTGATATCCGCGTGGGACACGGCACCAATAGCGTCTGCATCGGGATTGTCTTCATTATACAGCACCATTCTTGGCCGCAGGCGACCAATTCCATGACCTCTCAAGCCGGCTACCATTCGGATCTCGTGAGTAGTCTCACAGTTTTTACAGGTCGGTGCTTCCGGGCCTTCAAAGAGAGTTCCATCAAAGTCTGACAGGTGAGTACACTTTTGGCATACCATCTTCATGAGCCCTCCATGAAGTTGAATGGTTTTTGGCCAGGGTCCTTTGGTATTAAGAGGAACCTTTGTCGCAAGCGGCTCTAATGATGTGTCGATACCATCAACATTTTGCGTGTACAGACGCATTAAACGACCTTCCTCGGCTAGTGTCGCAAGCATATGGTGGAAGGGGGACGGCTTTGCGTTCCGTGTTAAGTTGGATAATTCTCGAACCATGTCATGGAAGGAACTTGTGGCGGAATCGTTCTTATACACTGACGCGTCGAAGAGGTGTTTGCCGGAGGATTTCAATTTGTGCTGGCTTCGCAAGGTAGTAAAAAGACCAGTTGAAGAGCGGAAGTCAGGAACTGGCAAGCGATTAGAAAGATTTAATACTCATATAAGAGGGACTACGTACTACCCGCGGAAACTGAGATGCCAGCTCCAGCAATTACCACAATCTTACGCTTCGAGCGCAGTACCTTCACAAGCTTTTCCAGTTTCTCGTCCTGGGACTTATGATGAGCGTCGTCAACGCTCTCATTCAGGGCGCGTAAGTCGAGATATTCCGTCTTTAATTCTTCAGGTGCAGTAATCTTGCGCCTCTTCGCGGCCGGAGGGCCATCGCGCTCCGGCGCGCTATCCCCCGTGTCGCGAACAGGTGAAGAGGACCCCTTATCAGAGACATTGCTGGATGGGGGCGACGGATAATCCAGAGGTGGTGAAGGCGACCGTGATGCCACGCTGGAGAGGGGGGAAGAGCAGGGCGAGACGCTTGAGGCCATGGCTGGCTTCGGTCGCAGGACCTGCAGAGAGGGGGAGGAGGAATCGGGAGGAGGGGGAGGGGGCAGTCAAATATTTATGGCCGTGAAAGAGTCCTCATAACATTGTTGTCGGTCGCTGTCCTCGAGTCACAATGCGGATTGCCGGTGGTGGTGGTGAGGGTCAGAAGTTCGACGTTCGAGAAGGCGTCCATGTACGAGCAGAAGAGCGGAGCGGACACTTGCAGACGCAAGCGAGTGTTTTGATGGCTGCTGCTGGCAACGCCAGGAATCCGGCATTAGCTTGGCCAAAATTCACTACACAAGGCACTGGAACAGACAAAGGTGGCGCTGGTGTAGGTATTTTCTTGTACCTAAATACACTCGCTGCATTTAATATACTCCTGCTTTGTCTATGGGATGTGTTGGTACGGCGGATTCACTCTTCGCAACAGCAACAGCAACAGCAACAGCAACAGCAACAGCAACAGCGAGGTCTGCAGTCTGACGTTGCCACATCAGATGAGACCAAGGATCAAGAACCGCTGGAAAACGTCTTTCAGACAATACAATGCTGAAATACGCCTTACAACATATAGATAGAAGATCTATTCTATGCTATTCTTTTTAAATTCTTCAACCTCATTGACTCTCTTTGAATATCATTCACAATTTTTCATTGTTTCATCCTGCCTCGCGGTGGACTGAAAAAAAAAAAAACAGTACAAA